>Ga0115005_10000490_pt1 | contig 30251 bp, 22 predicted proteins | sample ArcOceMetagenome_FD_87163 | JGI IMG/M metagenome (GOLD analysis project Ga0115005, IMG submission 87163) | Marine eukaryotic phytoplankton communities from Arctic Ocean - Arctic Ocean - Greenland ARC118M Metagenome | ecosystem: Environmental > Aquatic > Marine > Oceanic | place: Arctic Ocean...
GAAGATTAATTTTAAATTTGATAACGGTGAGTCATGTAGGTTCTTGTCATGTTGCATTGTTGTTTGTTGTTTGTTGTTTGTTGTTTGTTGTTTTTTGTGTTTTGTTTTCTTTTTTTCGTGTTAGGGAGTCCTGTATATATGTTTGAGCACGGTGCAGATAAATAGTTCAAAACGACACTTTTTTAACCACCCTTCTACAGGGCCATTGTCACGATGAAATTCTCAGAAGGTTGCAAACGAAAATTGACGACATTATTGGAATAAGAACGGACGATAGAATGAAAGAAAATAGGTCAGTGCGGGGTAAATGACAGTTTTATTGATATTTTTTCAAAATTCGCATCCGTTGAGTGACCCCGTACCAAATTTAGGACCGAATGAAGCATCACAAATTATCTTTCTTTCTAAACCGAACACACACCAGAACTATTATTAATTAAGATCGCAAACACAAATCACGACGATCCGAACGCCATAGCTGAAAATTATGAAGAACTTCTCCATCGCTGCTGCTGCCATACCTCTGCTTCTCGCCAGCAGCATAGTTCACGCCAACAACGAGTTCCACAAAATATACGCTGCTGCTGATCTGGAAATAGAATCAGAACTTGTCAAATTTACCAATCGTGATCTTACTCGCCCCATGTCCACCGGCCAGCAAGGAGTAGAGACGAACATAAACGAGAACGCAGATCATAGAGTCATGGAGGAGGCCACCTCCGTCGATGATGATGCCCAGAAGATTGTCGGCAGCGAGGAAGTTAAGCCTCCGGGCAAGTACCCGTACATAACCTACGCTTATGGTTGTGGTGCCTCGCTTGTCGCACCCAATGTGTTACTGTCTGCTGCACACTGTAAAGGTTATATCAACCAGGTACAAATAGGTCGTCACGACCTGACTGATAACACAGAAGAATACGAGACCTTCGATATTGTCGAGGAGATTCCCCACCCGAAATACGACCATAATACCCTTGACTTTGACTACATGATGGTGCGATTAGACGGAAAATCTACTTATTTACCCGTTGAGCTTGACAACGGAGAGATCTCGCTCGATAAAGGATTGGATGTCATCGTGATGGGTTGGGGTACGACATCGTCAGGTGGATCAACATCCCTTGTACTTCTTGAAGTCGAGGTTGATATAAGTAATCAAGCACAGTGTCAAGCAGTTTATCAACCTCTTTTTGGTAGCGGAGCTGTTACGGATCGCATGATCTGCGCTGCTCGTAGCGGGACGGATAGTTGCCAAGGCGACAGTGGTAGTCCGATCATTGACAAGGCCACAGGTAAGCAGGTCGGCATTGTATCATGGGGTCAAGATTGCGACAATACCAACTACCCTGGTGTGTATGCCAAGGTTCAAGATCAAATTGGTTGGATCAATAGCTACATCGATATATGGACTGACATGTCAACTGTTTCACGACTTGCTGCCCCCATTCCAATAACTGCTTCACTTACACCATTGAATTGTGAGGATGAACCCGACTGGTACAACATTTTTGGCGACGACTGCAAGTGGTATGAAAATAATGATGAGCCAGGGTGTCCAATCAATGGCTCTAAATACGATGGCGGAAAAGGAAATGCTACCGAAGCTTGTTGTTACTGTGGTGGTGGAATCGATGGTAATTCTACACCAGCACCCAGTACTCCACCGGCCCCAACACCATCACCGTCGGCTTTTATCTGCAAAGATTCCGAAGAGAGATTCGAAGTCACATTTCCCAACGGAAGGAAGAAAAATACGTCTTGCAAGTGGGTAAAAAGGGTAAAAACGAAGTATAAGTGCAACAAAGTTGTCGGGGTCAAGGAAAATTGTCCCTTGACATGTACCAATTGTTGCCGAGACACGACCGAACCGTTTAAACTCAAGGCGAATAGAAATGAAAAGACTTGTGATTGGGCTAAAAAGATGAACACAGAGCTCCGATGCCGCAAAGCCCCAACTCGTTGGAATTGTCCTTTTACTTGTGGTCGGTGTCGGTTTACTGACCTCTAAAATCTCGAGTAGATATCTGTGCCAGCTGATTCAAATTGGTTTCAATAAGACAAGAGGGTATAGCCAATTTAATTTAATGTTGTTATTTTATAAATGAATAGTATTTTCAATGTTGTGCATGGTGTGTGCACGTACCAGTAGCGGTAACACTTGCTGGCTCGGCCCAGGTCCAGATCCGACGCCCTATCATTCAACAGTCACGTGCTTAACTGCTGGTATTCTCAATACGAGAAAGACGACCAGAATCAATTCTCATCTCAAACTATTCATTGCACATTAAATTTGGAAACAATCAGGTCTCACAGTACCACGAACTATTTCATTCTTATTGCGCTATTGCTACAAGGTATGTAGGTGACACATCATGATAGTTTGGGTAAGTGTCTACATACTGGCGATTTGATCAATCTGCTGCTGAAAACGTTTAGAGCGTATACTCCCCTGCTTGGCATTGAAGGGATTCATCATATATTCAACATAAGTCGAATGAATTTGGACCTATACAATTTGATTTTCATTCCATATCAGATATAAGCAAGAATGAACCCGAAGACGATGTTGTCAGATGCATTCATTAAAATACACCAAAGGTCAAATGTGAACACAATAAAAAAGCTGAGTACTTACAAGTGCGGACTCAATATAGTCATCTCTAGCCTTTTGCGAATCATGTTTGGAAGGTAGTATATCATCTTTCACAGATACGATAATTTTGACTCCAGTATTTGTTCTATATCCTAATGAGGTACATATAAAAACGTTAAGCGAAATGTTGATATGCGCTAAAAATATCAAGTATGCAACGGCACAGTATGATACATCGATCGGCAACCGGCAACACAAGCGCTAAAAATACTCACCATAAAATCTGAAATCATCCAGGGCGCAAATAAATCCAATAAACAATGCGCTATGTGTACTGCTAGTACTATTGCGATCCTTGGAAGCATTTCCAAACAATTCCAAAGCCGAATGCAATAAAAATTGATGTCTCAAGGAACACAAACTGCCAGTAGCACCCCCCTCTTGATCTTGATTCAAATAATCGCTGACATCAAATCCAAATAGGTCCTCCTCGAAGACTGTTTCATTACCAATTGCAGATGCGTTACATTTGGATGAGAAAGACTGTATGTAGACGAGATCTTGTTTTTGAGTTATGGGGGTTTCGGATACGATTGCGATTGATTGTATTGTCATCTTTTGAAATGATTCCAATGCGGTACAAACAGAGTACGTGTACTGTACAAGTAGTTTGTGCTTTGAATTTCAATATTTTAGAAGGTTTTGGAGCCGTTTCTCACAATGGTATCGAGTATGTCTACTAGAATCCAAGGCAGAGATTGTAGAGGTAGAGGTGGTGTGAGTGAGTGGGGAGTGAGTGGGGAGTGGGGAGTTGTTTGTTTTGTTAGGTTTGGGGGCGGGATACTGTACTTGTAGATGAGGGGGATTTATTATTCATGTCTGCTTTGCTTGAGTGGGGTGGAGGGTGGGTTCGGAAGATCAGCCGAGCCCCACGTACAGTATGTACAGTCAGTACAGAGTAAAATAAAAAATAAAATAGCTCTTTAGAAATGGATTCAGTAACTAACCTACAGTAGCGACGATCGCAAACTTTTACGAAAGTATGTTACATCATTGAAACTACGTGTACCGGTACGTGTGTATCTTTGACATAAAACAAGAAGACGATGAATTTCTCGCCATGGTTTCCATTTATTCACACAAATTCAAAAATGGCAATTGAAAGCAGAACTGAATTGAAATTTGAAATTACAAAACAAGGACTTCGTTCGGAGCCTTTTAAAAAAATCAGTCAAGGCCTTTTTTATCTGAGATTTCCTTTTCCAACAATATGGTGCCAGGTCGCAAACTTCTACTACGTACATATTTACAAGTACCTTGCGAGTACTCGGAAAAACATCATTCGCCCTCTGATTGCTCCGTCAATTCCTTCTTCTGATTAACGCTAGCTAGCAACAACCTCTAGAAGCAAGAAGAAAGAAACCAGCACTCAATGATTACGTCAGCAACGACACCAGGAGGAGAGGAAAACAAATACACAACAGCAGCTAATGATAATACTGATCTCAGCCACTTCGAAGAATTCTCAAAGCTCGGAATCAAGCTCTCTTACGTCCTCAATGAATTCGTGAATGAATGTGGAGGAAGGGCCAAACTGGAAGGTCTCACCACTACTGATGTCTGCGAAACGTTTGTGAAAACCGCTACGAACAAATGTCGAACTTCTTATTGCGACAAGCTGCTTGAGGAGGGAAAGCAAAGCGTAGATTGGTTTGACGACGACAGTGTAGCAGTTGACCGTGCCACTGTCTTTATCTCCCACGCCTGGAAGTACGAATTTCTCCACGTCCTTAGTGCACTAAAAGACCACTTCAAGGATGAGCCTGACACCATTATTTGGTTCGACCTATTCTCCAACAATCAACACAAGGCATCTGAACTTCCATACGAATGGTGGCAAAATGTCTTCAAATCTGCAATTGCAGACTTTGACCATACCGTCATGGTGATGAGTCCATGGAACAACCCCATCCCTTATACTCGTGCCTGGTGCATCTTTGAGGCCTATTGTAATATCAAAACCGAGAGTAAATTCGAGATCGCCATGAGTGCACATGATCGCAAACAGTTCATAAAGGATACCATAAAGAATCCCGAAGGAACAATCAATAAAATGCTTGGCGTTATTAATGCAGAAAATAGCACGGCTTCCAATCCTGCAGATTTAGAACGCATCTTTGAAGTAATTCGAAATGAAGTAGGATTTTCGAATATCAACACTCTCGTATTTGAACAACTACGTGCATGGGTCATCGATGTAGCAAAAAAAGAGCTCGAAATGAATACAGACGAAAAAATGCGTCCGAAGTTGATGCGTATGTTGGGTACCCTGTACTTTGGGCAAGGGAAATATGAAGCATCTCAGCCGTTGTTGGAAGAGTCCATGGAGAAGTTCAGAGCAACTCTTGGACCCGATCACCCCGATACTCTTGTCAGCATCAACGATATCTCAGTATTGTTTTATATGCAAGGTAAATATGCTGCTGCTGAGCCTTTGTATGTTGAATGTCTGGAGAAGCGCAGAGGAACTCTTGGATCCAATCACCCCGATACTCTTTCCAGCATCAACAATCTGGCATTGTTGTATTCCAAACTAGGGAAGTATGAGGCTGCAGAGGATTTGTTCCTGGAATGTCTGGAGAAGAGCAAATATACTCGTGGACGCGATCACCCCGATACTCTTACCAGCTTGAACAATTTGGCAGGGTTGTATAAGGAACAAGGAAAATACGAGGCTGCAGAGCCATTGTTTTTAGAATGTCTGGAGAAGCGCAAAGCGAGTCCGACTCTTGGAACCGACCACCCGGATACTCTTGCTAGCATCAACAATCTGGCATTACTGTATAAGAATCAAGGAAAATATAATGCTTCAGAGCCACTGTATGAGGAATGCCTCGAGAAGCTAAAAGCAATTCTAGGACCCGACCATCCACATACTCTTGCTAGTATCAGCAATCTGGCAGGGTTGTATAAGGAACAAGGAGCGTATGATTCTGCAGAGGCATTGCATATGGAATGTCTAGAGAAGCGCAAGTCAATTCTTGGACTCGATCACCCCGATACTGTTGATTCTATCAACGGTCTCGCAGTGGTGTATAAGAAACAAGGAAAATACGAGGCGGCAGAGGCATTGTTTGTGGAATGCCTGGAGAAGCGCAAAGCAACTGTCGGACCTAGTCATCTGGATACACTAATTAGCATCAATAATCTTGCAGTGTTGTATAGGAAACAGGGGAAATATGGTGCTGCAGAGCCTTTGTATGTGGAATGTCTGGAGAAGCTCAAAACAACTCTTGGACCCGACCACCCGGAGACTCTTACTAGCGCAAACAACCTGGCATTGCTGTATAAGAAACAAAGAAAATACGAGGCTGCAGAGGCATTGTTTGAGGAATGTCTGGAGAAGCGCAGAACGTCTCTCGGAAAATATCACGAGAAGACTCGTACCTCATGAACAAGCTGATGGCGTCGTTGTATGATAAGTGTGGAGCTATCATCTACTAAATACTCTTCAAATCCCTAAACGCCTTTCCATCTTACACAAAGAAGAGAAATTATGAAAAATAAATCATTTATTTATGCGTTCAATCAGCAAAATTGAAAATGTCTAGTACCGTAGGTAAAATGTATGATACTGTCAGTAGTTAGTAGCAGTCTCTGTTTGTATTCGTTGCTTGCGCTTCTCGCTTGCGAGCTTGCGCTTGCTTGCGAGCTTGGGATCTTCCAGCTCGGCGGGAAGTTCTGGAATGCTGACTAAAACCTTCCCTTCTTATTATTCCTATTGCTTTCTCTTTTTCGGAGTCTGGCATCCACTAGAAAAATGAACCGGAAAGATAAGACAAACAACATGAAACATGATGAAAGAACATATCATAGAACATCACATCGTTAGTCTACTACTCGTATCTACTATCATATTCGTAGTGTTTCTAGTCTATCTTCCTTACAGTACAGTACACAGTCCAACGGAGATCAATATATAGAATGAGCCAAACTACCAACAACGTAACTAACAACAAAAAAGGAAACCGAATCATAAAATCAAATCTGCCCATCAAGCAGAAATTTAGAATTCGGAACAGAGCCCGCATCACTCCCTGGTGCAATTCATCCGAATTCGATTACGTGGGTCTATGCCTCTCGCGTGCCACCCTTCTATTTCCAAACGGTGATGACGATTGGCATGGTGATAGTGACACTAATAATGCGATTCCTCTGAGTGATCATCAGTATGGCGAACTCGTGTATGGAATTGAGAGAATCACACACTGGAGAACAAGAGCCCAGACTGGCCGCTTACCCCACTCTGTCGACATGTGTGCATCCATTGCTGAAATTATGCTCAACGATGCGTTATCGTTGGCCCAGTCCAACACTAACTCTGGGTCCAATACATACGCTACTACACGTATTACTATCAACACCAACGCCAATGCACAGAAATTATCCTATGCATCCGCAATCATCAGAGCCGTCAACGGAATTGCAGACTCCATACAAAAGAACCGAGCCACCTACGGATCCTCCATATCCCACCTCTGTTCCCAAATCGGTCTTCCCTCCTGGATCGTTGATCTCAGGCATGACTCTGCGCACAATGAACTGCCCACTCTCATACCATTGAGATTGGCTGCTAAAACTTTATTGGGATTCTTGATGGAAAAGTATTGGACAGTGTTGGAAGATCTGAGGATTGGGTGGAGGGAGGAGGGGGTGGGGCTTCTCGTGGAGTGTAAGAGTCAGTGTAAGGCTCTGGATCGGATACAAATGGAGGAAAAGGAAGTGAAAGCGGAGCAAGCAGATCATGATGGCGATGATGACGATGATAAGGAAGAAGAAGACGGAAATTTTTATGGAGCTTACAGTATCTTTATGGAGGACAAAAAGAAGAAAAAGAAAGGTTCATCACCCAAAACCACACCTGCAAAACAACAACAACAACCACTGCCCAAACCTCAAAAAGCCCTCAGTAGAACCGCCAGACAGTGCCTCAACGAATTCATCAAAACCATACCCATGGACATGGGCCTCCCCATTATCATTCAATATCTAATCGGTGGTGGAATAGGGGATGCACCGCACGGTAGGGGGATTTTGATTCCTGGTTCGCCTTCTCTCAAGGAGAATATGAGCAGTGTGAGGAAGATGAGGGAGAGGTATTCTCTCATTTTATTGTTTGTGGCAAATAAGTGGCCGGGTTTTGTTCATATGCTTTTTGTGAATGTCGTGGATTTGATGATTTCCTTGGATGTTAGTAGTAGTTGTAAAGGTAGCAGTAACGGCAATGGTTGTGAAGAAACCGATACAAATCAAGACGGAGGGGTGGACGATGAGGTGGAAGAAGCGGGCAAGAATCGAAAAATATTCTTTTTGAAATATTGGATCCAATACTTACTCTCCAATGAATTCTACTGCTTTCTCCATTGGCACGATATCGTTTGGAGAGGCTCCAAGAATATTCGCCAGAGACCGAGGGAAAAGTGGTCCGAGCACCTTTTGCTGCATATGGAATCCAGTGCTCCGTTGGATATTCTCAAGAGGGTTCGTATACCATTGAACAGCGTCTGTGATAGGTTTTCGGAAGGAGAAAGTGACATGTCGAAGGAAATGAGTGTTTTTTTGGAAGGTATTCTTGGGAAAGAACGTGTGAGGCAGTCATTGGTGAGAGGGATGAGGTCCACTCTTAAGAGGTCAATTGGAGACATTTCAAATGACGATGTCAATGTCAAATCAATACCCACAGCAGGCTCAAATGATAACGAACGGGGGGGTGCAAATGATAAAGACGAGTCTTATCTTCTTGGTTTGGAAGAAATTGAAGGATTGCTTTCGGATGAAGAACGTACAAATGATGGGGATTCTAGGATACCAGTGCAGGTACAAGTACGTGAACGGGAGGAATCCAAAGCCACCAAAAGTAAGACGATTGTACCGTGGACTCTATGCCAGTCTTGGGAGCCTTGCGCTATAGGGACATTGCCTGGATATGCATAGCGTCAGAAGAAAGAAAGTAGAAACATTTATCTTCACCAGTACACGAGTTCAAATAATGGCAAAAATAAAGCATTTTATAATTATTCGATTTCGTCAAGAAGTTTCTTCATCGGCCCATCTTCCTTGTATCCAATTCCAGCTTTGAATATCTCCGGATAGTGCTTGATTTTTTCAAGGTGTATTTCTGTAACGTCGCCACCGCCAAAGGAACAGTCCGGAAACTCCTCGCCTGCAATGCAACAAGTTCCCCTCGGAGCATTTGTAGAACAGGCAACAAAGTTTCTTCTCCATCTGGAACTTCTTAAGCTATTACATCAAAAAAGTAATCATCGTTTCTCCATTTCAAAGGAAAGTATCCTGACAGTAAGAACACCTCAAGCATATCATAAGATTCCATAATTTCTGACGTGTAGCATTTCTCTGTAGCTTTCGCTTCAAGATCAACTAATATTCTCAACATGTCACGAGAAATACAATTGAAAGAATCGACTTGGCACAAGACTTCTGTGGCGAACATCATGTTGTCCTCGTCATCTTCCAAATACCATTTGATGCTCAGCATCCAAAGATCTTCTTTTGCCGTGTTTTTCACTAGATCCTCGTCTTCATGCTCTTGGTGCTCTTCTAGTACCTTGAAGAATTTGCATAGTTTATCGTAGTCAGGAGTCCCCTTTTTGGGTGGTGATTTGATATGAGCAGGAGCGTCTTCTGCCGCTACCACTGCCTTTCCCTTTGCCTTTGCCTTTGCCTCTTCCTCATCATCTCGCTTTCTCTTGCCTGCTTGTGTTTCGGACTTGTCGGAGTAAGTGTACAGTTCGGGTGTATGATGTGCCGGGGTGTGGAGTGGTATTAGTGCAGTTTGAGAACTCTTGCTCGTACTACGAGTACGGCTGAAAAATGAGAGTCGAGTGAGTCCCATTTTCCAACGCTTTGGATGCATGAGGGGGGATCATTGCACCCCCTTCCTCCATGTGCAGAAAAGAGAAAACGAAAAAACGAAAAAGCCGATCGGATCGATGAGATTGCGATGATGATGATGACGAAAATACCAATGCTCAAGTAAGTACAAGCTCCGAACCTCATACACAAACTTCAAACTACTTCACTAAAGGTCGCCTAACCAACTCAGGACTGATAAAAACAAAAATGGCTCGAGAAGAATCCTACACAAAAATCATTGCACACTCGTTAAAAAATCAACTCCCCAATTCAAGCCACAGCAACTACGCCCATCATCTACAAAGAAGCTGCGTGATTGCAAGCAGAGGATCGGGTCACGGATCATACGGATACGAATGTGGGGATAGATCGAGACTGTTGGTGGTCCTCCGTTGGTGTTCGGGGATATTGGACAAAATTGTGAATGCATATTTGTCTAGTCCGATTCTGATGGCTGTCGTGCCGCTTGTGGTTGGGATCGGGCTTGGGGTTTTTCTTTCGTTGCATTATTTGGGTGGGGATGGGGGTCCAAAGAGAAAATTGTTTGGAAATGATTTGATCCATGCGAATGGCAAAAGGGGGTCTTGGTCGATTGTCACATTTGCTATTGTTGCAATTTATCATATCCATGGGTTTATCAACTGGCTCGGTTTTGGTTCCCCAATTTCTTCAAGCAGAGGTGAAAGTCAGGAGGAAATAGACATGATCGAGCTGAAACAAGGGGAGGGGCATGGTAGTGAAATTGAAGATGAGGATGAAAGAGATGCACACACGCGCAAGTATTTAAGGAGCAATGTTCATACGAAACGTGACAGCGGTCTTGACTTGTCCGAGGTCCCAAAACACATTGCGTGAGTGGAATTGAATGGATCATGATCCGTTTCATGTTAATCTGTGTGCATTGCTTTCTTTCTTTTTCATCTTGCTAAACGATTCGATACGTTAATCAATGACAGGGTCATTATGGACGGAAATCGTAGATATGGCAAGGCGAAATATGGCAGTATCACGAAAGGGCACTGGGATGGATCAAAAACACTCTTGGATTTCTCAAAATGGTGCTTGGCAGAAGGCGTGAAAATAATCACTGTGTACGCTTTTAGTACAGAAAACTGGAATCGCAGTGCTTCGGAAGTAAGTGTCCTCATGGGGATTTTCTGCAAATACTGTGAAGAGCTTCGAGAGGAAGCACTGGAGAGAGGGATTCGTATTAAAGTATTGAGTACTGAAACTGAGAAGATACCGTCTGATGTTGCCGCAGGAATACAAAGGATGGTGGAAGATACAAAGCATTGCGATAATTTGACATTGAATATTTGTCTCAGCTATGGAAGCAAGGGGGAGATACTAAATGCTTGCAAGGCAATTGCGCACGATGTGAATAATGGGGTTATAAAACCATCAGAGATTACAAACTCTACGTTTGAAAGCAAATTGTTGACGGGTGGATGCCCAGATCCTGATTTGATTATACGGACAAGTGGAGAATTTCGCTTGAGCAACTTCATGCTGTGGCAACTGGCGTACTCTGAGATGTTTTTCTTGGACAAGCAGTGGCCAGAATTGACCAAAGGCGATCTCATCAATGTGCTCAAGGACTATGCGAAAAATCGCCAACGGAGATTTGGTAAATAATTACATTGTACTTCAAACTTGGCTATATTTAAATATTGGCAAGTAGACTATATGATTTTTTTACACATGGAGATATAATGTCTATGCAGCTTCAGCTTCAGCCTTGGCTGCTGCGCGTTCTTCGATGACTCGTTTGTAGTCATGCGGCATAACCTTCACGAAGTTGCGTACCACATTGTCCCAATCTTCGAGCATCGATTGTCCAACATTACTTCCAGTCATTTCGATATGTTCCTTAATATAGTTGTAAAGTTCTTCCTTTTCTGCGACTTCGTCAACAGTTTCAAGACCAACGAGACCCATATTGCACCTTTCTGGGAACTTGGCATCTGGATCGTAAACGTAGGCAACACCTCCACTCATTCCGGCAGCAAAGTTGCGACCCGTCTCTCCAAGGCATACCAGGTGCCCGCCAGTCATGTATTCAGCACCGTGGTCACCAATACCTTCTACAACAGCAAGTGCACCAGAGTTTCGAACACAGAAACGTTCACCAGCCTTACCACGGAAGAAAGCCTTGCCGGATGTAGCTCCGTACAAACAAACATTACCAACGACTACATTGTCTTCAGGGACAAATCCATCATCGATGACTTCTTGAGATGGGTACACAGCAATCTTTCCGCCAGAAAGACCCTTTCCTGCATAATCATTACAATCTCCTTCAATTGTTGCTGTAATACCCTTTGCAAGGGTAAACCCAAATGACTGTCCTCCGTGTCCATCAAGCTTAATTTTAATGGTATCATCAGGAAGCCCTTCCTTTCCATATTTCGTTGAAACTTCGTACGAAAGCATTGTTCCGAAGGTGCGGTTCAGGTTATTGATACTGTCTTCGATTACGACAGGTGTTCCATCGGTCAGAGCAGGCTGAGCCTTGGCAATAATTTCTTGGTCCTTTGCGATGTCCAAACCATGATATTGACTGGTGAGATTCCTAATGCCAGCTGATGGATTCAATTCCGAGGCAGGTGTCAACAAAGGTGTGAGGTCAAGTCCTCTACTCTTATAATGCATACCACGAGTATTGGCCTCGAGGTGCTGAGTCTGTCCGATCATTTCCTCCATAGTGCGGTATCCAAGCTGTGCCATAGTCTCACGGATTTCCTCCGCCATCAAAAAGAAGTAATTCATCACATGCTCAGGCTGCCCAGAAAATTTCTTTCTAAGCTCGGGATCTTGAGTTGCAACGCCTACTGGGCATGTGTTGAGATGGCATTTACGCATCATGATACATCCCATTGCAATTAAAGGAGCTGTTGCGAAACCAAACTCTTCAGCTCCAAGAAGACAAGCGATGACGACATCGCGACCAGTCTTCAATTGTCCATCAGTTTGAAGCTTAATTCTGTCACGCAAACCATTCAATACAAGAGTCTGTTGTGTCTCGGCAAGACCAAGTTCCCAAGGAAGGCCAGCGCCCTTCAATCCAGTCCATGCAGCAGCTCCTGTTCCGCCATCGTGTCCACTGACGGTGATGTGATCAGAGAGAGCCTATACGAGATTTTTCTGCTGAGAACAAGTTTATGGAAAGAAGTAAAACAATCTACACTAATGGATGCCTTACCTTCGCAACACCAGCAGCGACAACACCAACACCGACTTCAGATACCAATTTCACGGATACCTCACCATGCGGTTGAGCGTTCTTCAAATCATGAATGAGCTGGGCAAGATCCTCAATCGAATAAATATCATGATGGGGTGGTGGAGAAATCAGACCAACACCAGGAGTTGTATGACGATTTTCAGCAATGTAATCAGATACCTTGAAACCAGGAAGTTCACCACCCTCGCCGGGCTTGGCTCCCTGTGCCATCTTAATTTGAATTTGATCACTGTTTGCCAAATAATGAGAAGTAACTCCGAATCTACCAGAAGCAACTTGCTTGATAGCAGAGCGACGATTATCAGTGAAACGCTTAGGATCTTCTCCACCTTCACCGGTATTCGACCTTGCACCAAGCGCATTCATGGCAACAGCAAGCGTTTCATGCGCTTCTTGACTAATGGAACCAAGAGACATTGCACCACTAGCAAAACGCTTCACAATCTCGCTAACAGGTTCAACTTCATCAATAGAAATAGAACGGCTTGGGTCAAATTTGAACTTGAGTTGCCCTCGAAGAGTGACCTTTTTATTCTGCTCATTGGTAATTCTGGCGAACTCCTTGTATGCTTCACGAGAGTTAGTCCGTGCAGCAAGCTGCAAGTTGACCATACCTTGTGGAGTATTCAAATGAGCCTCTTCGCCGGTGCGGTAATTAAGCTGTCCGTCGTTCTGTACCAAGGGAGAGGTGTCGTTAGTAGTATCGGGGAAAGCAGCCTCGTGGAATCGCTTTAAATCTCTGTAAAGTGCTTCAAAGCCTGTTCCTTGGATACGAGTGGTAGTTCCAGTAAAGCACCTATCCACGATTTCGTCTGCGAGACCAACAGCTTCGAACACTTGTGCTCCCTTGTAACTTTGTAATGTAGAAATACCCATCTTACTCATGACCTTGAGCAAACCCTTGGCAGCTGCATTTCGGTAATTTGAAATAGCCTCCTCATCAGTAAACTCTCTTCCAGATTTGGCTTCTATCAATCCATCTGCGTTCATTTTGCTGATTGCCTCATATGCGATGTAGGGGCAAACTCCGTCGCACCCATAACCTGCCAATGTAGCAAAGTCACTAACTTCCTTTGCATCTCCAGCTTCCGCGAAAATTGCAGCCTTCGGACGTTGCTGAGTTTTCAGCAGATGTTGATGCACGGCACCGACAGCCACAAGAGATGGCAGCGCCATTCTATCACTCCCAGAAACGCGATCGGAAAGAATCACTCCCTGAACACCCTTTTCTCCTAAGCCTCCTTGAATTGCATCAGCGGCTTCATCGCATATACGCGAAAGCGCCTGAAGCATACCATCTACACCAGCATCGACATCGAAAGTGGTATCAATAACCTGTGTTGAAAAGGCGGTGCTTCCATCGCTGCGTTTGAAATTCTTGTTTTTAAGAGTTTGCATCTCGTCGAGAGTAAGTAGAGGGTGGCGAACTACAAGCCGTTCGCAATGTTTTGCACTCGCAGGAGCCAAAAGGTTTTGCTCGGGTCCTACAGGACATACCAGAGACATGACAATTTCCTCACGAATGGGGTCAATAGGAGGATTTGTTACCTGAGCAAAGAGCTGCTTAAAATAATCATTGATTTGCCTGGGTTTCTCAGACAATACAGCTAGCGCAGCATCATTTCCCATGCTTCCCAAAGCCTCCTTTCCTCCTACAGCCATGGGGAGTAAAAGCATCTCTATCTTCTCCTGACTGAATCCAAACATATTCAGTCTTCTGTTGGTCTGATCATAGTTCATCTTGGTCTTCTCAGGATTAGATTCAGCAGTCCACTTTTCCAAATCAATCATATTATCCTCGACCCACTCTTTGTAAGGCATCTGTGCAGCTATTTGCTCTTTGATTTCATCATCAGGAACAATACGCTCAGTCTCAAAGTCTACGAGGAACATCTTACCAGGTTCGAGGCGATACTTAATTTTCACATCCGAATCCTTCAACTCTGGAATAACTCCAATCTCTGAAGACAAAACAACATGATCGTCATTCGTTACATAGTAACGAGAAGGGCGGAGACCATTACGATCCAACGTAGCTCCAATGTAACGACCATCAGTAAATGCAACCATAGCTGGTCCATCCCAGGGCTCCATGATTGCAGAGTTGTATTCATAAAATGCCTTCTTGGATTCTGAAAGGTTGTGATTATCTTGCCAAGCCTCTGGGATCATCATCATGACACACTCGGGTAGACTACGATCAGTAGCCTTCGCCATGAGTTCCAATACACTATCAAAGTTACCACTATCACTCATGTGATCACCTGTGGCTGGAAGGAGCTGCGAAGTTTCATCTCCATAGTAATCAGATCCCATAATACCACCACGAGAATACATCCAATTTTTGTTTCCACGGAGTGTGTTAATTTCTCCATTATGACACATCATACGGATGGGCTGAGCACGCTCCCACGATGGGAACGTATTGGTGGAGAAACGAGAGTGCACCAAAGACAAATGGGATTCAAATGACGGATCTTTCAAGTCAAGATAGTATTGAGATACTTGCTCTGGTGTCAATTGTCCCTTGTAAGTGATAGTTTGTCCAGTGAGTGAATTAATGTAAAATCCACTCTCATGTCCATACTGCGCAGCTGCTTCTTCTTCGGCAACCTTACGGATACGAAGCAATTCCTGCTCAAATTGGCGCTGTGAATATTTACTGCTGTTGGCTAGAAATAACTGTTCGGTAGTAGGCTCGGAGTCAAGGGGGTCACGTCCAAGCATGGAGTTATCGACGGGGACAGGACGCCACCCGATGAATTTCATTCCACGTTCCTTTGCGAGACGCTGCAAACGTGCCTTATTTTCAGCCATGGCTTGCTCATTATTGGGAGCGAAGAAGACGTTGGCGACAGCATATTCTCCTTTCTTTGGGAGTTCGACACCAAAGAGTTCTTTTACCTTGGAACGCATGAAAGAATCGGGCATGCCGAACAACATACCTAAAGATGACACAAGTTGGAAATGGTGTCAATCAATGTTGTTGAATGTCACGTGTGTAAAAGATGATGCATTCAAGCAAATGAAAACTCCAACCATGAATGTTGGTAGAGATTGCAACAACAAACGAAAATGAGACTTACCAGCTCCATCTCCACTGGCAGGATCGCAACCACATCCACCTCTGTGTGACATGCGAACAAGCATCTCATCAGCCTGCTCAACTACCCTCCTGCTAGGAACAGACTTGAGCGAGGCCACAAGACCCACACCGCAATTCTCTGTTTCACTCTCCGGAGAATAAACGGTCTTGGGCAAATTATTCTTATCCTTCCCCGAGCGAAGGGCTACCACGCTTTCTGTAGTGTAAAATAGGGACTGGAGAAGACCTCGATGAAGCGAAGATACGGGAGATGCAATCCTGGCAGCCGCGAGACTTTTGGGTTGGGACTGTCTGTGTGATAGGGCAGCTCTAGAGGCACGGTTGCGTGCGCTCGTTAGGAGCCTTGACCCTATTCCTTTCGAGGACAACATCTTGGTTAAGGAAAGAAAGTGTCAAAGATTTAATGGTGAGTTGAATTGAAGTTTTTAGTGGGCTACAATAATGAATAAACTTCTTCACCAATCACGATGAAGTGGATGAAAATACCGAAACCACCGAAGATACTCTCGTATGCCAGAAAACGTTCGTCAAGAACATCGCGCGCGCACCGAAAATGCGCGCGAGTGATGCGTCAATTTGTCGGAATTTTGGGTATTTTCCGTATTTTCAGGAATTTATTGATTTTCAAGGTATTTTATATTTTATAAAACTTTTGGAAAAGAGGGAGAAAGGAGAAACCAAGGAAGAGGAAAATTGAAAAAGCTGACGTTTTTAAAAAGTTGAAGAGTGATATGATGAGTGAGTGAGTCTAATTTTAGTGCGACATTTTGAGGGTACACACGTTGAACGTTGTGACGCCATGCGTCATCATGTGAAACACATTTCTTATTAGAATTTCTTTCACATTGGCAAAGAAAGAACAATGAGTTCTCAGTTCTCATAACCGTTTCATTCCGTAAATGTACAACTTCTTATCCCTCCTCACTATTCTCATTTCAACATCGAAAACGCTAATGTGCAACAGCAGCAATGGTCGGATCCCGACCGGAAAGACTCGTACATGTAGCTCACTGAATGGACATGAAATCCAATCCCCCGCTACCTTTAGAACATCGGTTCGAGAAAGAACGTTTCACGGTCCGACGAATGGAATCTGTCCAGGGTATATTCAATGCAACTTGGTAGTGCTAAAAGCCAAGGATGCCTTTGATTTTCTCCTATTTTGTCAGAGGAACACGCAGGCCTGTCCATTGATTGAAGTTCTTGATGTGGGTTCGTATTCGCCTCTCCAGAGTTGTAAAGGCTTAGGCCCCGATGCTGCCGACCTCAGAACAGATATTCCAATGTATAGAATCTTTAAACATGGAAAACTCGTAGAGGAAACATCAGATGTAACGCAACACTGGCCTGAAGATTCGGTAGCATTCTTGATTGGATGCTCCTTCACAGTTGATGGCGCTCTCTTAGATGCCGGCATCCGACTGCGAGCCGCGGAAGAAAAGAAAAATGTTCCCATGTTCAAGACTAATATTCCATGCACCCGAGCAGGGAATCTGAGTGGAAACTTGGTTGTTTCAATGAAACCCATCAAGGCTTTGGATATCACAAAAGAAATAGAGATTACATCTAAATTCCCTCATGCTCATGGCGCCCCAATTTGTGTCGGATGCCCGGCTTCTATTGGAATTAGTGATGTAATGAAACCGGATTTCGGCGATGCTGTGGACATCAAGGATGATGAATTACCAGTGTTTCATGCTTGTGGCGTCACAGCCCAGAATATCATTCTTGCGAGCCAACCTGAATTTGCAATCACGCACTCTCCTGGATACATGCTAGTTACGGATTTGCCGGCTGAGAAGCCACCCATGTGAAGTTGAATAGATTTTCAGAGTTTGTATTTGTTGGTACGTGGTCCCAATTTTCAACGTTATTATTAAGCTATTTTTAAATATGCACATTACATGTATTATATAATACACTACACTACACTTACACACGTGTGTACATAAAAATGTAAAATTTCTAAAAAGTGATTGTTTAGAAACTAATGCTGTCAGCTGTCAGGACTCAACCATGAAACTCGGAGCAAGCGGACGGAGAAAAAACCAAATCAATGCAAAATAAGCATGTCAAACCAAGCAATCGATCAAAAAAATGTAGAACAACCGAATGAATTGAGCAAGAAGATCCAGGAAGAGAGAAACTTATCGAAAAAGAGTCTCGTTGAAATCGAGAAGAAATGGAAAGCAATTCTCAGCCAGGAAAAGCTTGGATCTCTCAAGGATGAATTTCACGAAATCCACAAGCGGTACAAGGACGAAATTCAAAGGAAAAATGACATGGTCAAACACCTAGTCATCCGCTTTGAGAAAGGCGAAGATATGCGTCGAACAGCTATTTCATCCCATCTTCAAGTTATCGATGGCATGATTAATGTGGATCATAACCAGTTGTCTACAATAGAGAGAAAGTTTTGTGAACGCGTCAAAGAACTTCGTGTCAGATATAAATCAGAGAGAATCAATATCATGGAAAAATGTGAAATAAGTTCATTGATGAATGAGATCGAAGAGTACGAACAGGGAGAGACACGGTTAGATGCCAAGGGTGCTAGGGACCAACAAGAAGCGTTGGAAGAGATTCGGAACAAAAATCTCGAAGATATTAATAGCTTGAAGTTCATTCTTGACACTAGAATAGAAGACTTGGACGAACAGTTTGAGTTGGCTAAACATGAATACCTCCAAAAGACAGATGTTCAATCTGAAAGCTTGCAACAAAAACTGGTAAAGGATGAAGAAATGACGAAGGAGATGACCACGTTGCAAAAGAAAATTGATAAGCTGTGCCTAGCGGTGAAAAAACTGAAAAGAATTGCTCATCGGAAGTCAATGCAAAATATGGATAGAAATGAGCAGCTCATGCGAAGAAAGAGTGAAATTATTTCCAGGTATAGAAACACAAAAGCAAAGATGGACGATCTCCGTCTGACTCAGCATGGGAAACTGAAAGATTTGACCATGAGATCAAGCAGGGAAAAATCAGAGTTGGAGGAAGAATTTCGCTTGGCTGAAAAGATATTGAAATTGACCAAACTTATATCAAAGCTTGAGCTGCACGATGGTGTCGGCGGTGGGGACGCTTTTGATTGGTCAACAATGAATTTCGATGCAAATGTGATTTTAGGGCGATATAATCAAGTGCTGCTACACTACGAACAAGTACAAAAAGAGGAAGAACACGTTTTGGGACAGAATAGGATACTAAAGGAATTACTGAGAAAGTTTCGGGACGGAATCACTGTGAATGAACGAGTCATCCGTTCTAATAATCCGTTGGTAATCATCAATGGGAAGATGCGGCCCGATAGCTGTTGCAGTAAAATACCCTTCCCTCCAGAAAGTATCAAACCATCAAAAACATTCAGTACTAAGCTGACAACCATCGATGCCAATCATGCATTTGCGATCTCGCACGCAAGATGAAATCTAGATGAAGAAAGACATGTCATCTGGTACAATCTCACTATGTGCAAACAATATCATTAGCACTGTGTTTCCGAGTGAATGAGAGTTTATAAGTATGTTGCTAGGTATCTATAAGTATATATTAATAAATATTTGTTGACGACGACGTGGTGTACGTGTACGTGTGTAGTTCATGGATTTACTTCACTGATGATTTTTTTGTCAAATCATCAATTATCTCCACTATGATGCTTGCTGCTTCAGGCATTCCTTGAAATGGATCGATGTATTCTTTTGCACTATCGTCGTGCTCTGGGTCGCCTTCTACATCTTCCTTACCCGCATTACGCTCTGATTGATCCATGATGCCAAAGAAAAGATCATGGTAATAGCTCCAGCTAATGGGAGACTGCCGGACTGCTTCGACATATGCCTTAAAATCCGCATAAGTTTGAACAGACTCGGGTGTCCGTAACAGCATTGTTTCTTCAGCTTCGGTCAGTATCGTCTCAAATTCATCCTTCTTCGCTTCCTGGTGCCTCGATATCGTTTCGAATACACGGGCAAATTTCTCTTGAGACATTCCATGTACAACATTTTCGGTAGCATAGTATCCAATGTTTTCTCCATTCAGAGAACCTTGGGAGGGAACTTCTTTCGATAGGCGGTCAAACCTATGTTTGCTAAAGGCAATATTCAACCTTTGTTCAGAGTCATCTTCGCGGTGCAATGCTAGTACATTCAGATGAGAGTAAATACACTCTGATAACAGCTGGCTTCCTGCCGAGGATGCGACTCCATCTGCAATTGACAGCAAGGGAACAAAGAGGGACATATCTGTCACTCGAATAATCCGTGGCGCATCAACGTCTGACTTGAATAGATTATTAACCGTTTCGATTGCATTTTGTAAGCTTTGAGCGTCACTTTCGCTATTTCCCGTACGTGTAATGGTACGTGTAGCATTCATTTCCTCCGATCTTTCATCTTGGGATTTCACGTTATTGTCAGTTGCTGGACTTTCTTCAAACTCGTCATCTTCCAAGAATTTACGATCGTGCTTACTTAAAATGTCAACCCAGTATTCTTTGAGCGGAACTTCCTCTTCATCTTCCGAAACATGACGATTCGGTTCGCGATGGACCATTAAGTTTTGTCCAAATTTCTTCTCACCATCTTCATCGCTGAGACCTTTGTGATAACCGCGTTCAAACAAGAGAACATCAAATCCTGATCTTAGCAATGCATTCGTCAACAAATCACCATTCTTGTCCCTAAAGTAGCAAATAACGAGTTTTCTCCTTGTCAGCTTCAAATCAGTCCCAGATAAAGCTCCAATCTGTTTCGTTTCAACAGCCTTCCGCACAATCTTCAAAGACGACATGACATCCTTCCCAAACAGCAACGCATTAAGTTCATCACTCTGCCAAGGCTCCATAAAATTCCCATCCACAGCCATCTTCCCCCGCCCCTGAAGCACACCACCCTCCTTATTCATATACTTCAACTGCTGCTTCCGAATCTGCCGCTCCTTCCCCATCCGAATCACCTCTGGCCTCATGGGACTCCTCGCCACAACCCCATTCCCACCATTCACAGGAATATCCACAAAATTAGTAGCAATCAACCAATTCGCATCGCGACTCGTCCGACTGTTCAATTTCCTCTGCTTCTTCCACGCCTGGGTCAATATCGGATCGCTCTTGACCCATTCCGGCTGATGACCAATGACAAACGTCTGACCGTGCGATACTGACACCATCGGGATGGAACCTACTTTTGCCCTCCACATTCCGGGCCAATCTCCGTCCGAAATGACTAGGACGGGGTAGTGCTTTGTATTTTTGGCGATTTCGCAGTCGGACATGACCCGTTCGACGAGGAGGGAGAGGGAATCCATGATGGACATGGATGGGAGGAGGGACGCAACGGATGTGACCGTGACTTGTCCCCTCGTGATGGTCTTTGGATTCTTGTTGCCATTGTTATTGGCATTGGCGTCCAAATCATCTGGATCCTGATCCTGTTCTCCGCCTTCTTCCTGCCCCTCCTGGACGGAATGGAATTGATCAGCTCCTTCGGCTGAATTAGTATGCGTATCCCCCGCATGTGCTTCATTCACCGCTCTCCACATGGTAGCTCTCCCAATGAACATTCTCACATCCACACCTTTGGACAATAAACTTTCGACAATAGAAACGGAACGTGCATAATGTCCATTCCCCCTTCCATGGACGTAATATTCGACAAGGGGACGAGGATGACGCTGAGTCTGAGTCTGAGTCTGAGTCTGAGTCTGAGGAGTCGCCATCGATCCAGGAGCCACAGTCGTCTGCTGGTACTGCTGCTGATCATAGTCATAGGGAGGGGTACACAAAGGGGTCGCTTCAAAATGAATGAATCTCAACACAATCACCACCATCATGGTTGCAAACACCGCAATAGCTAATAAAAGCACTAATCCTAATTTCCGCAAAGATTGTGGAGCGCATTGACGGAGGTATTGGAGGAGACGGGATGCGTATCCTTGGATAATGTACATGAGGTCTGATACTGTGGTGGAGAATGTGGGTTCGTTGATTCGGTTGTTGATGTTGATATTTCTGTGTCGGCGATGTTGGGAATTGGAATGGGTATGGGCATGTCGGGTTCGAGTGGTGACTTGTGTTGGTGTTGAGGATTGTGGCTGCTGGTGTTGTCCATCATTGACATTTCGATGACCATGGGTGTTAATGTTAATGTGACTGTGGTTGAGGTTCTTGGAGTGCGTTCGTCTTCTGCGCGTATGAGATGATTGAGCAAAGTAGTGTCCGCGATTAATGTTGTTGTCGTGGTTGCTACTTGTGTTTGTGTTTGTGTTTGTGTTTGTGTTTGTGTTTGTGCTGTCCGCAGCAATGTAGGGCAAGGCAGCATTTGCATTTGAATCGGCATGATCATGATCATGTTCATGTTCATGTTCGTGGTGTTGGGCATTGACATTGACATTGACATTGAATGAAGGTACTGATGGCAATGGTGGCACTGATGGCACCGATGGTGATGCTGCATCTCTGCTGCTGTTTCCCATCAGTACCGTGGAGGATGATACATTGCAGAAAGAAGACTCGTTACTTCTACTCGTAGGAGTACTAGGATTGTTACTGTTACTGTTGCCATCGTTGGAATTCCGTCGAGATCTTCTTTGTGGCACACCACTCATTGAAACAAATCAAAAGATTAGCGGGATTGTGATTATTGTGGGGTTAAGATTTCGTGAGCAGAAAAATAACGGATGATGGTGAGGGTATGATACTCGTAAGGTTATGTACTATCTATTGTATTGTGTTGTATTGTATTGTATTGTAATGAACAGGAGGGCAGGCAGGAATGGGTTGTTGGTTGTTGTTGGTACATAGCAAGTTGGGTCAATTTTGTTCATTTTTGTGTTTGTGTCGTGGACGGGTCATTCGATTCCATTCTGTTATCCGTGTTCGCTGGAGATATGTTTTTTTATTAAATCTTCAAATCTGGTGAAGCGCGCGCTGCGCATGCCTCCTCGAAATTCAAAATACTACAAGTAAACTTTGTTAGGGTCTGACTTTTCATTGTTTGCGCACCTATCATACGAGTATGCATCGGTGAGGTACTACTGTATGTACAATACTACATGTGGTGTGTAACCTACTCACTTAGGCCATTCCTATACGTTCCTTATTTTTTATTTTATTTTTTGGCAGATCGGAGGTCCGACGTCGGTTCGGATGTTCGTCAAAAATGAAAACAAACGTCAGTCACCGTGCAACATGGCCTGAGAATTTCCCACTAATTTTTCAATTTTCCCCCACTAGAGGATGAGATTTGTCCGTTTCGGATTTTGTTGGGCCAACAAACTCGAAAATAAGGAACGTATAGGAATGGCCTTATTACTAATTTTATTGAAAATAAATCGATCATGCGACGACTGGATTGAAAATCTAAACTTTGTTGACGGTTTGACATTTTAGGACTTTCTAAACTACACGTACAACCGGTGTAAAAGACAAAGACAAAAAAAGACATGCACACTTTACACCATTTTCAATTTACACCTACACCTGCTACACGTAACTTTACACGCGTAGAAATTCAATTTCCTTCAAGGAAAATCGTCAAAATACCATCCATCTTCCATCAGGTTAGGTCCCCTACGACACCCAGCTTCGACGAATGAAAGTGCCGGATACATACCAAGATAAGAGTAACACCCCTTTAGCAGTGTCATAGTTTGAGGATATTTGTTAAATGTGAGAACTATCTATGAGACTCGGATGAGTGGTTTAGTCCATTCTGCTGACTGACGTCACTGGTTGAAGTGACGGACGACGGACGGACGGAGGAGGATATTAACACCACAGGTTTGACATAACTTCGGAGTACTCCGAAGTTATGTCAAACCTGTGGTTGTTCGCAAGGTAAGGAAGTCCTGCCTGCGACAAGTCATCAGTAGTATTCTAACAAAGGCCTCGTATTTACACGAAGATCGATCGTAGCGTACGTACACGTACGCGCGGTGCCCTCGTAAGTATGCAATTTCACGCGTCTCACCATGTTCAATGTCGATATTTCTAAATTCAAGGTCGGACTTTCGTCATGTAAAACTGTAAACTAAACTTACTTTTCAAGGGCTATCTGCTATTCCATAATTTACTGCCGTGATTTGAATTAGGAGCTTCGTTCCATAATCCATAAGTTCTCCACCACAAGCAATACATCATTTACTGCCGTGATTTGAATTAGGAGCTTCGTTCCATAATCCAGAAGTACTCCACCACAAGCAATACATAATTTACTGCCGTGATTTCTTGAATTAGGAGCTTCAAGCACAAGACGGGCAGCATAGCCTTCGATCCCAAAATGATAAACACTCCTACTTCCGGTACGAATACGGGAGAAGGACACAGTGTGACAAAGAACCCTTCACTACTACATGTGAAATCATCGTCACCCTATGGTGAATACATTGAAGACTCCGAGTCTGTCATGAAAGAGTTGAAAGATTCTTGGAGGGTAGATGTCAATGATTTCAATACTATGGAGATGGACGCTCCCTTGAGCAGATGCAAATTGAACAATGTTCCGGATGCAATTCTATTGTCAGAGTCATGGAACAAAATCTTAGCTTTCAGATCAATGTTCTCAGAGGCACTAATTGGACGTTGGCGTGTTCTTGTAGCTGCCGATGAGATCCAGAGAGAAGAGGAGAGAAAATTCAGGAGTCGCTTTTGGGTAAAGAACGTTTTGTCTTCAACTAGTCTTAAACCTGCAGTCGATGATGTCGAAAATAAGATACTGAGAATGCTTGAAAGCAACAGTGATCCAATCGCGAAGCAATTTGGTATGAGAACAAGTGATCTTGAAATTATTACTATCAGCGCATTGGATGCAGCTTTTCGCGAACTCTGTCCACATACCCAGGTGGTTCAACGCGAGTCTTATCGGCCCTTGATGGGTTCGGCTGATCCCGACCATTCCATCTCGAGGATATTTTATCACGAAAATGAATGCACTACATTCAAAGATTATTGTGATCAACTTGGTAGGTATGGAGTTCTTCCTAGGCACTTTCTTGCTTTTGGAAGGGCATTTCTGTGGGCCATGAAAGAGCACAATCCCTATTCTCTTGAAGACGAAGTTGACGACTTAGATCTACCTACCACTGAAGGTGTGCATGCAAGATTTATTGCTGGAATGTTTGTATTGCCCATCATTGAAGTTTCTCTACGAAACGAATCTCATGTTCGAAAAAAGGTGTTTCAAGATCTAAGACATCATGTAATAAACTTAGAGAATATGGAAACACAGTTTGAGAAAGCAGCAGCCTGCTTGGTTGACAAATTTCTTGGCGACTTTCCTGATCTGTTGAATCATTTTTCATTGACCGATACTGAGGAACTCAAATTTCGTCTCTTTGAGCTGTAAGTTCTTTGCATGATATTTCTTACGAATTTTCCACTTCCTAGCTAATACAGTACTGTAGCTAACCCACTTTTTGTATAACACAACAGTATGCTGGTAATGGTACGAGATGCTGAAAACATGACGGCAGCAAATTCATATGCAAGAGTCGTCTTCCAAAATTTTGGTGACAAATGGTCTGATCTTGGCTTATCAGTGGAGTCATTTCTACTCCTTGGAAAGGAAATCATGGCTGGATTTGTGAATCTTATTGACGTCCCAAAAGAGACCCGAGAAAGCTTGTCAGAGGCACTTTTCTTTTTACAGAAAAGGGCAACAGAATTCGTATTGCAGCCGGTCTTGATGAATCAAAATCTAAAGACGGAAGCTTCACGTTTTTATGATAATGTGGCTATAGAACTTAATTGGTCGCCTCACTTCAAGGAGAAGAGATTGTTCGAGGTGCACACCGAAATATCTGCAACTGGAACTTATACTCACACAAAAGAAGAACTTGAGATTGGCGCAAGACTCTCGTGGAGGAACAGCGCGAAATGCATAGGACGGTAAGTGCGTGTGCGTGCAGTCGTTACGGCTTTTATGTGTATATGTTATTATATTTGGAATCTAAATTTTGAACGAACATTGCACTCGTGTTAGGATTGCTTGGAATACATTGGTGGTGCGAGACTGTCGAAATTGCAAGTACCCAAAAGATATTTTCAATGAAGTTGTGGAACATCTCAAACTTGCCACAGGAGGGACGAATATTCAAAGTGTAATGACTATATTTCGGCCGCAACGAAGGGATGAGATATGGGGAATGAGGTTCTGGTCGAGTCAATTTGTTAGATATGCAGGCTACGTAGATGGTGACGATGGCAATGTCCTTGGAGATCCCGCGAATATCGAATGTACAAACTTCCTAGTGGAGCGTAACCTCTGGGTCCCTCCATCTCCTCGGACTGCTTTTGATGTTCTGCCGCTGGTTCTCAAAGTCCCAAATAATGAAGTCTTGTTTGTCCACGAATTGCCAAAGGAAGTAATTCATGAAGTTAACCTTGAACATCCTGATTATCCTGAGTTAGAGGACCTTGGTTACAAATGGGCAGCGGTGCCAGCTATTTCCAACTTCACGATGAATCTAGGAGGAATAAAGTATCCCTGTGCTCCCTTTAATGGGTGGTTTCTCTCAACTGAGATAGTGAGGAATCTATTGGAACGCTACAATACGGTTGAACCACTCGCAGAAACATTTGGGATCAATTTGCGTGACAAATTGCTTCATCAGAAAGTTTCAGTTGAACTTGAGACTGCAGTCTTGCATTCTTTTGAAAAGAATGATTTCACTATGGTTGACCCCATGACGGTGGGGAAATCTTTCTTGACCCATTGTAAGCGCGAGAGAAAATTGGGAAGGGAATGTCCCGGTCAGTGGTCTTGGATTGGTGGACTAGTAGGTATGCATGTATGGATAAACCCATGACTTGCATCACACTCAAAGTAACTGTCCATCTCACCCCCTCATCTCTGCTCTTTCTCTTTTTCTTGTCTATCAAGGACCAACAAACCCGACCTGGCATCTTGAAATGAGAGACTTCAAGGTTGCCCCGCAGTATGATTATTGTTGCGATCCATGGAAAGTGCTTAGCATTGGTGAAATTGGTATTCAAAGTAGAGATAGCAATGAGGAAACAACAAACGACAACACTGAAGAGCATTCAATCCCCAAGCTTTTGATTGCGTATGGATCAGAGACGGGTACAGCTGAAGCTGCTGCTGCTTCTCTTGCGAAACGATTCAAAGCCTGTAAACCTTTCCTCTGTACACTCAACGAAGTTACTACTAAGATTGAAACACTCAAAACTTTTGATCATATATTGATCATTTGTTCCACATTCGGCAAGGGGAACCCACCCAACAATGCTGTGGACTTTTTCAAAAGTGATCTAACAGGAAAATTGAATGAACATACATGGTTTGCAGTACTAGCGTTGGGGTCTAGCCTGTACCCGGACTACTGTAAAGCCGGAGAAGAAGTCGGAGAACAAATGAAAGAAGCGGGGGCACAACCAATAATGGAGATTAGGCGTGTAGATACGGCCCATGGTAATCAAGCTATGATACTCGAATGGTCGAATCAAGCAAAGAAATTAATCCTCCCTGACTCAATTCTTGAAAGTATTAAAGCCAGTGATGCAAATAGAGGCAGGCAGCGCATCCCACCAACCTATAGTGTGAAATGGCGCGTGGAAGAAGAGTTCCAAGGGGATGTGGTGGACAAATCTGGAGGCGCTCTACGGTGCTCCAAGAATATAGAACTCTTTGACGAAGTGCACGCCCAAATTAGTCAGCGTTCAACCCGCCATATTGAGTTCGAATTACCGGAAGAAATGACCTACGAAACTGCCGACAATCTATCCGTGACTCCTCATAATTCAATGGAGATGATCGCGCGCTTGGTTAACTGTTTTGCACATGAGCTTGAGAAGGCCGCTATAAAGATGGGTTATTTCAGCATGCCGCATCTTGACGCAGAGGTCAAACAGCTTCTTATACTAATGGGTCGGAAGTTCAATTGTACTCCACATATTGCCTACGTCTTGCAACAGCCATTTTACATCGAATGTATTGAAGATGGACAAATCAATGCTCATCCTGACCAAAATATGACAAACAAGAGTCTTTTACATGTTTTCCGAGAGGTGGTAGATTTATCATTCAATTCTGCACCCTATTTGGTCGACTTTTTATCGATGCTTTTATCGAAACTTGATTCTGCCTCGTTATCATCGGTAGAGGCCAAATCCTTTCGAAACATGGCCACACCGCTAACACAACAGGATAGTTGCGAGGATGGTGATGAGAGGATCAAAGATTTTTCTGACCGATATCCCACTGCTCCAGATCTGTTGGAGAACTTTAAAGATTTATTCTGCAAACCATTCGGAGAACGAAAGGAAGGTTTGATGAATCTCGCAGACATTTTGGTTCTCATGCCAAAATTGAAGCCTCGATTATACTCTATTTCTTCGTCCGATCTCGTAACACCCAGAAATATTTCCATCACTGCAGGATTAGTTAATTTTACAACCACAGCGATGGTCACGGTTAAAGGTGTGTGTTCTCATCACCTCGCTCGTCTCAACCCTGGAGACCAACTAAACGCAAAGATTATCAAAAGTTCCTTCCGACTTCCTCTGTCAAATACAAGCCCAATAATCATGATTGGAGCTGGTACAGGATTAGCTCCTTACATGGGTTTCTTGCGAGAAAGAGAAGAATATATGAGTCAATCTGGATTACACTTTGGAAAGTGTCATTTGTTCTTTGGCTGCAGAAGTGACGATGAATATCTGTACATGGACCAGCTGCAACAATGGCAGAACGAAGACATTATGGAATTGCATATTGCGCAAACTAGAGAGGCAGAGAAACCAAGAAAACAAGTCCAACATTCTCTTGCTGACCATGGCGCAGAATTGGTTGAGCTCCTCATGTCCGAAGAAAAGACCCATGTGTATATCTGCGGAAACGCTATAATGGCAGACAGTTGTCGCGAGGCATTTATTGAACTATTGAAGACCCACGGTAACATGTCAAAGATATTAGCGACCCAAATGTTGGCAAGTATGCATATTGATAACCGTTGGCATCTAGATGTCTGGGGATCAACAAAGGAAATCGAAATGGGAATAGACATCAGTTCACACCCTCGACGTGACTTGAGAAAATCGCAGGTCTCGTTTATTAGAAGATTTGTTCATAAGAACTCGATGGTGGAATAGAGCTCTAAATGTATATAAAAAGATAGAAAGCTCCACTGATGAGGCCACCAGGAATGAATCAATCGGACATAAACATTATGCACATCATTTTTGAGCAACGTACTAACAAGTCATTGTAGCCTTTAGGTTTATGCAACTCCTCATCAAAGGTCTGCCCTCCTCATGAACACGCGACACAAATGAAAGAAAATACCTCAACTATCTCAACATTTTCGTTCATAATGAGGTGTCCCTATCTTCTCTCGTTTCTATGTACATTTGTTCTAGTTTCTAAAGCAATGATATTTCCCAGTCCTTAAGGGCTGACAGGCCTGGTTTTCTGATAACGAGCATATTTTTCTCGTTCTCGTAATGAAACTCCAATTCAACCGAATCCACACTAATCTTCTTTGGAGAGCTCTCAAGACCCATGATCACAATTCGTTCAATCATTCGCGCACTTGATGCCTGTGAATTTATCCATTCGTTATTTCCTTTCACTTCACAACGGATGGATTTGGAAATATCTACCGAAAGTTTTGCCATGGCATAAAAACCCTTTCGATCGTGATCAAATGTATCTTCATCGTCCATATAAATCTCTCCAGATGCTTTTTGAGCGTTGTCTAGAGCAACGTAAATGGTGTATGGATCGTTGATCATCATTTGGGTACTTCTTCGCAGCCTTAGCTTACGAGGTATGATGCTCCCGCCACGTTGATAAACTGGGATCTTATCGATATCGCTACTGACGGTAATGGATGTAATCTTCTCGTTTTCTTTGTTAGTTGCCACCTTCGTCATAGTGTCTACGTCGTACCAAAAATCAGCAGCAGGGAATAGGATCTCTATTTCAATTACTCCAGGATGAGTTACCGGTTTCACCAATAAATCTGACCCAACAAGGAACTGGTCATCTATACGGTACAACTCTTCTAGGGTCGGATATTCCATCCACATAGTTCTACGCGTGGAAAAATAGAAGGCAAAGATCAGTAAAATACGCATTTCATCAAACTTCATGTAGTGTTCGAGTGCAAGCACAATGAAAATACTCACCTCATAACTGGCATTCCAGTCACACTCGCTTCCTTGAAAAGGTTGTACCAGTATGGCAGCAAGGCATATCGTGCCATGGCAGCGCGTCTCATTCGAACCATCCACTCGTCACCAAACATCCAAGGTTCTCTACGCTTTGCATCGTGGTGAGCATGACCACGGAAAAATGGTTGATACGCTCCAGCCTGCATCCATATCCTCATGAGTTCTGCATCGGGATTCCCAA
>Ga0115005_10000493_pt1 | contig 30179 bp, 39 predicted proteins | sample ArcOceMetagenome_FD_87163 | JGI IMG/M metagenome (GOLD analysis project Ga0115005, IMG submission 87163) | Marine eukaryotic phytoplankton communities from Arctic Ocean - Arctic Ocean - Greenland ARC118M Metagenome | ecosystem: Environmental > Aquatic > Marine > Oceanic | place: Arctic Ocean...
AGTATTTCGCTTACAACGAAAACGTTATTGGTTCAAATCCCAATAAATTTAGATTGTCTTTCCAATATTGGGTGTCGCGTTGAAAACGTTGAACAATTGTTCTTTATATTATAAATAATGGTCATTACCAGGCAGGTGGTACTACTAGCAGATGTGTTGTTACTTGGATGTACATAAACAGTCGAAACGATAGGTCTGAAAAAAAAGTTAGAGAGTGTGCAACGCTCAACACTGTCCCTTTGCAGTGTGTTGCGCATGGTTTCGTGATACTAATATTGTGTAACACAGATTTGTACTTTTCGATTTGAGTTTGGTTTATATTTTCACTGCCAGAAAATATAATAACGTGCGTACCAAACTGGCCATCAAATTAAAAGGTTTATAGAATGATTATCTCAATGGTAGAGTATTTCGCTTACAACGAAAACGTTATTGGTTCAAATCCAATATCATTTTTTGTATATAGTTTAAAGGTAAAACGTACCACTCATGATGGTTTTATTATGTGTTCAAATCACATTATACATAATCATAAAGAGAATCTGTTTAGTTTTGTTTTGTTCTTTATTTTTTCGAATGATTTTACAAGCTGCAAAATTTATAGGTGCTGGTTTAGCAACAATTGGTTTAGCTGGTGCAGGTGTTGGTATTGGTACTGTTTTTGGTGCTTTAGTGCTTGGTACATCACGTAATCCATCTTTAAAAGATGAATTATTTCGTATAGCAATTTTAGGGTTTGCTTTAACAGAAGCAATCGCATTATTTGCTCTTATGATGGGTTTTTTAATTTTATTTGCATTATAAACAAAAACGCGAATCGCGTTTTTGTTGAATTTTTATTTTTATCTTTAATATTTATGTTATGAACACTATTTTTTCTGTAAAAAATCCAATATATTTGTGATGCAGTCGTTGATTATTTTCAACAAATCACAAAGATATTGGAACATTGTATCTTTTATTTGGTGCATTTTCTGGTGTTGTTGGTACAACTTTATCAGTTTTATTACGAATGGAATTAGCTGCACCAGGTAGTCAAATTTTACTTGGTAATAACCAGCTTTATAATGTTATTGTTACTGGTCATGCTTTTGTTATGATTTTCTTTATGGTGATGCCAGTTTTAATCGGTGGGTTTGGTAATTGGTTTATTCCTATAATGATCGGTGCTCCTGATATGGCATTTCCAAGAATGAACAATATCAGTTTTTGGTTATTACCACCTGCGTTATTATTATTACTAGGTTCAACATTAGTTGAAGCCGGTGCTGGAACAGGTTGAACGGTTTACCCTCCGCTAAGCTCTGTACAAGCACATTCTGGTCCATCTGTTGATTTAGCGATCTTTAGTTTACACGTTAGTGGTGCTTCTTCAATTTTGGGGGCTATTAATTTTATCACAACAATTTTCAATATGCGGGCGCCTGGTATGACAATGCACCGTTTGCCATTAATGGTGTGAGCAGTTTTAATTACAGCTTTTTTATTATTGTTATCGCTTCCTGTTTTAGCTGGTGCGATAACAATGCTTTTAACAGATAGAAATTTTAACACAACATTTTTCGATCCAGCCGGTGGTGGTGATCCAGTTTTATATCAACATTTATTTTGATTTTTTGGTCATCCTGAAGTTTATATTTTAATTTTACCTGGTTTTGGTATTGTTAGTCATGTTGTTGCAACTTTTTCAAAAAAGCCCGTTTTTGGTTATTTAGGGATGGTTTATGCTATGTTATCGATTGGTGTTCTTGGTTTTATTGTTTGAGCACACCATATGTATACAGTTGGTTTAGATGTTGACACACGTGCTTATTTCACTGCTGCAACAATGATTATAGCTGTACCAACCGGTATTAAAATATTTAGTTGAATCGCGACAATGTGGGGTGGTTCTATTAGTTTAAAAACACCCATGCTATTTGCACTAGGTTTTATTTTCCTTTTCACTGTCGGCGGTGTTACAGGTGTTATGTTAGCTAATTCTGGTGTTGATATCGCGATGCATGATACTTATTATGTTGTTGCACATTTTCATTATGTGTTATCAATGGGTGCTGTTTTTGCAATTTTTGCCGGTTTCTATTTTTGATTTTCAAAAATAACAGGTGTTGGTTACTCTGAAATATTGGGACAGGTACATTTTTGGGTGTTTTTCATCGGTGTTAATATCACATTTTTCCCAATGCATTTTCTTGGTTTAGCTGGAATGCCGCGCCGTGTGCCCGATTATCCAGATGCTTATGCTGGTTGAAATGCTGTAGCTTCTTTTGGTTCGTATATTTCTGCTATTTCTACTGTTTTCTTTTTTTACGTTGTTTTTGTGGCGTTAACAGAAGGAAAACCACTAAGTTCTAAAAAAGTTTGGTAGTTTTTCGTGGGTATAAATTAATGGTAAATTAACGTTTTTCCAAATCGTAAATATTGGTTCAATTCCAATTGTTCACTTTAATAAAATGGTTATTTTTTTTAATAAAGAGTTTAATAACAAACAAAAATTGGTAGATAATCTTAAACAGTTTTATGGTGTTGGATCATATTCTATTAAACAAATTTTTTCTATAACAGGTTTAAATAATAATGTATTAACATCAGTTGGTATATTAAAAAAACAACAGGTTTTTGCTTTGTCAATTAAACATAACAACCCTGTTATTAATAACAAATTAAACTATCATGTATGGTTACAACAAAAACGTTTGTTGTTTATTTACACCAATCGTGGGGTTCGTAATTTTTTTTGTTTACCTACAAGGGGTCAGCGAACAAAAACAAACAATAAAACCGTGAAAAAATGTTGGGTGTAATTTCAATTTATTTTAAAAGTAATAATATTTTTTTTATTTTAAGTTGTGGAACAACTGGTTCAGTTTTAAAAACATTTTCTTGTTCAAATCTTGGTTTTTCTAAATTAAAACGAGAAGCTTTACAGATCATACAGGAAGCAGGTTATCGCGTAAAGCAAGAACGTTTTAAAATATTTATTTTAAAATTAAGAGGTTATAATCGTTTTAGATCACTTGTTTTAAAAGAATTCTTAAAGTTTCGTTTAAATATAGTAAAAATTGTTGATCTAAACATTATTCCTTTTAATGGTTGTAAACCAAATAAACAAAGAAGGATTTAGTAGAAGTGTCAGAGGGGTTTAATGTGGTAGATTGTAAATCTATTGAATATTCATCACGGGTTCAAATCCCGTCTTCTTCTTTTAAGTGTGTAGTTTAACGGTAAAACGGTGGTTTCCAAAACCTTTGCTATCAGTTCGATTCTGATCATACTTGGATTTAGTAACATAATGGTAATGTGTTTAATTGCAAATTAAAAAATAAAAGTTCAATTCTTTTCTAAATTTTACAACCCTGTAGCTCAATGGTAGAGTGTCAGACTGAAAATCTGTTTGTTGCAAGTTCAATTCTTGCCATGGTTATTTATTATTATGCATGTTCGTTGAAATAAAGATTATATTTTAGCTGTTGTTGATAACCACGTGATTGATTATCCCACACCTATAAACATTAATTGGGCTTGGAGTTTTGGTTTTTTATCTGCTGTTTGTTTAGGTTGTCAATTGTTAACAGGTATTTTTTTAGCAATGCATTACACCCCACATGTTGATTTAGCTTTTGCTAGTGTTGAGCACATAATGAGAGATGTTAACAATGGTTGATTGCTTCGTTATATGCACGCAAATGGCGCTTCTATGTTTTTCATTGTTGTATACTCGCATATGTTTAGGGGTTTATATTATGGTTCTTATATGCACCCAAGACAACATCTTTGGTGTTCTGGTGTGTTAATTTTTTTAATCATGATGGGGACAGCTTTTATGGGTTATGTTTTACCATGGGGGCAAATGTCATTTTGGGGGGCAACAGTTATTACCAATTTAGTTTCTGCTATCCCAGTTATTGGTGTTTCTATCGTTGAATGGTTATGGGGTGGTTTTTCTGTTGATAATGCGACATTAAATCGCTTTTTTAGCATTCATTATTTGCTACCATTTATAATTGCCGGTTTAGCTATTGTTCATATAGCGCTTTTACATAAGGATGGTTCGAACAATCCATTAGGGATCGACTCGTCGACTGATAAAATACCGTTTTTTCCGTATTTTTATGTTAAAGATTTGTTTACAACATTGTTATTTATAACATTTTTTTCAATCTTTTTGTTTTATTATCCAAATTTATTAGGTCATCCGGACAATTATATTCCTGCAAATCCAATGGTTACACCTGCTCACATTGTTCCTGAATGGTATTTTTTACCGTTTTATGCTATATTACGTTCGATACCTGATAAATTAGGTGGTGTGCTTGCAATGTTTGGTGCTATTGTTGTACTGTTTTTAATTCCTTTTATTAATCAATCAGAAGTTCGCAGCTCGACCTTTCGTCCAATTTATAGAAAATTATTTTGGTTTTTATTTGCAGATTTTCTAATTTTGGGTTGGATTGGTCAAAAAGTTGTTGAAACACCGTATATTGAAGTTGGTCAAATAGCAACAGTTTTGTATTTTCTTTTCTTTTGTTTTATATTACCTGTATTGGGTATTATTGAGTCAGCTATGATAAAACATAAATAGTTTTTATTGATGTTATTTTTTATTTTTTTTTCAGTATTAAAACAAGCAACAAAAAGTAATTTAAAGTTTATTTATGTAAAACCTACAAAAACAATTATACAGGTGGTTTACGTTCTTTATAAGCTTGGTTATATAACAGGTTTTTCTTTATTAAAACATACAAATTTAAAAAATCTTCTGCTAAAAGTTTATTTAAAAAATACAAAGAATAAAAATACAATACATAAAATATGTAATTTTACTTGTTTAAATAAACGTTCTGCTATAAGTTTAAAAGATCTTTGATTTGTTTCAATCAATTCAGGTGTGTTTCTTATAAACACAACAATTGGTGTTCTTTCGATACAGGAAGCTAAAAAAATAGGTCTTGGGGGTTTTTTAATGTTTTACATTTTATAATGATATTTTTTAGTTTATGCTTTAATTTAATCAACTTTTGTAGTTTTAAAAAATGCTATAAATCTTTTATTTTGTTAGATAAAAAAGGTTCCGTTTCTCTTTTTTACATAAAACAACCTTTAAAGTTATTTATTTATAAACAGTTTTTGTCCGCAACAATGTTTTCAAACATCGCAAACACCTATAAAAAACACTTGTTAATTAGTTTTAAACAATTGTTATTAAATAAAATATCTTTATTTTCGGTTGGTTGCAAAGATCAAATAGTTGTGAAAGGTCTTGGTTTTAAGTGCAGCTTTATTACAATTAAAAATAGATTGTTTTTAATCTTTAAATTAAATTATTCGCATAAAATCACTGTACCAATTCAGTTTGAAATTTACAATGTTTGTTTTAAAAAAGATAGTGTTGTTTTGTTAGAAAGTGGTAACAAAAAACAGCTTTCATTATTGTTAGGTTTATTATTTCGTTTGAAACCAAAAAATGTATACCGTGAAAATGGTGTTTTTTTTCGCCGTGGGGACTCTTTTGTTTCAAAACCAAATAAAAAAAAAGCATAATTAATGTTAAGTTTAAAAAATTCTTTAAATTCAAAAATATTGTTTCGTTTATTAAACACTGGGGTGTTAGAAACATCTGGTAAAACCGCGCTTTTCAGATATTGTTTTGGTTTTTATTATCAAAACTTCATATTGAATAATAAATTGATTAGTTATATTTTGATAAAAATGATAAGGTTTTTTGATTGTTTTAGTTACAAAAAAAATCATATATTATTTTTGTTTGGTGAAAATATTTCTGTTTATTTTATTTTGCAGTTTATTTCGTTTGTTTTAAAAGCCCGGTTTAAAATTTCAGTCTGCCAAGAAAAAAACTGGTTTGCTGGTCAAATAATAAACGGTGATAATAATATTTTTTCACGCAAATTTTCATTATTAATGGGTTTTGATTCTAAACCAGTTTTTGCTATTTTGTTTGGTATTTCCAGTAATTACGTCATAAAAGAATTTACAAGTTCATTTTTACCTGTTGTGTTTATACAGTTAGAAAATTCAAATATTTGTAATTTTTCTGATTATTCTGTACCTCTTGTTAATAGTTTGTTATTGGAAGATTTCATACTTATTTTTATTATTAAATATTCTTTTTTTTCACGTTAATTTATGAAACAAATAAAAAATTTAAAAATACGTCCCAAATTCAAAAAACTGGTTAAATATAAGATTTTTTATTCTTTAAGAGTTTTTAATTTGTTAAAATCAATCAAACAAAAACGTTTGACAAAAGCGCTATCAATTAAACAAAAACTAGCACAAAATTCTTTTGTTCGCAAAAACGGTTGAAAATTTTTCATACCAAAGATAAAACGAAATGATGTTGTAACTTTATCAAAAACACCTGTTTATCTAAACAAACGTTACAAAATGTTGTTACATTCAAAACAACGTTTCCAATTGTCTTTGTTTTTAAGTAACAAAACATTGAAAAAAATATTTCATTCTGGTAGCAATATTTGAAAATCTTTAAATTCTATCTGGTTACGGCTGGATTTTTTAATTTTTCGATTATTTCCTGTATCTAGTTTATTTTTTGTGCGTCAAATTATCAAACACGGTTTTGTTTTATTAAATGCTACAAATATAAAAGGTTCACAACAGGTGAAAACTGGTGATATTGTTGTTATAACAAAACGTTTATATTTCCCAAAAGAAATCTTTGGGAAAAACAAATTTCCTTTTGTATCGCCGTTATTTTTTGATGTTGACATAAATTTCAAAACACAATCTTTTGTTTTAAATTCTATTTTTATAAGTTCATATGTAAGATTTTCTACTTTTTCTGGTTTTCCTTTTGATTATGACAATATCAAAAATTTTTATAATCGATAATGTCCCGTTCTAAATGAAAAGCACCTGTTGTGTTTCAAAAATTAAAAAAAAATCGCACAATCGTGCCAAAAGATGTGTCCACCAAGTTTGAAATCTTTACTGGAAAAGAAACTGTTTATTTTAAGGTTTTACAATCAATGGTAGGTCATAATTCAGGTGAATTTTTTTTCAAAAAAAAATATAGCTATTTTTACAAACGGTTTTTTATAAAAGATGAATAATAAATATTTATATAGTAATTACAACTTCTTTAAAATTTATTGGTTTATTTCTTTTATTTTTACAAATCGTTTATTTTTGGTTCAGAAAATTGGTATTGAACAATCTTTTTCTGGTGTTGTTACAATTGTTATCAATTATTTGTATTTACCAAGTTTCTTCGACACTAAACAAGATAATTCATTATTTTATAATGTGAAACTTTTTGAAAACATACTATTACAAGGTATTTCGGTTTTAATTGGTGCCAAAATAATCGTTATTTCGTGTTTTAATCTTAAAAAGATTTATTTAAATCGTTTTAAAAAGATTAATAATGTTATAAATTTTTCTAATTTTAAAAATTCAACCTTTTGTCATGTTATAAGCCTTTATGTTTTAACAATTTTGGTTTATTCAAAACATAATGCAAAATTTCTCGTTGATTATATAAAATTAGAGTTAAAATCAACAAGAAAACATAATACGTTTATTTTGTTTTTAAAGAATTTACTCTCTTTTTTGCTAGTTTTACCAAATAAAAAAGGTTGGAATATTGTTGGTATTCGTGTTTTATTTTCTGGAAGATTTAATGGCCATAATCGTGGACGTTCTAAACAGTTGCGTCTCGGCACTATTGGTTTACAATCTTTCAAACACTACATTGATTATAATAGTTCGTTTTGTGTAACAAAATTTGGTGTATTTGGTATAAAAGTGTGGTTAAACTATAAACAATTATAATAAATTATGACATTTTCTTATTTGTTTGAAAATAATATCAAATTAGTTTTACCTGAGATATTCTTAGCCTGTTCAATCATTTCCATTCTAATGTTTGGTTGCTTTACAGGTTTCACCAAATTTTATAAATACCCGATTATATCTTTAAATACCGGTTATTTACTAATTTTGGTACTTTTTTTCACTTCATTTTTAATTGTTAACAATTCTTTGATTTTCGGTACAGCTTTTAACGGTTGTTTTGTGGTGGATTGGTTGGCAATTATAAGTAAAGTAACTGTTTTGATTTCTTCTATTGCTTGTTTATTAATTTCTATGGATTATGTTAATTCTTATAAGATAAATAGTTTTGAATATTTTATTATTGTAGCATTGTCTGTTTTTGGTCAGCTTATTTTGATAAGTTCTTGTGATTTTGTAATGGCATATATCGCGCTTGAAATACAAAGTTTTTGTTTTTATTTAATGGCTTCTTTTAAAAGAGATTCAGCACATTCAACAGAAGCCGGTTTAAAATATTTTCTATTGGGGTCGTTTTCTTCAACACTTTTATTATTCGGTTTATCCTTGATTTACGGTGGTTTTGGAACAACAAATTTTTCTAATCTTAGCATTCTGTTATTTGAAATAAGTGATTTGTCAACACTTTCTTATCTTGGTTTTACCATGGTTTTTATCGGTTTACTTTTTAAACTAGCTGCAGCTCCTTTTCATATTTGATCTCCTGATGTTTATGAAGGTTCACCTTTTATAAGTACCATTTTTTTTGCAGTTGTGCCAAAAATAAGTGTTTTGGTTCTTTTGTTAAGAGTTTTTGTAATATTAAATGAAACATCAGAAATATGGTGTTTTATTTTTTTATTTTGTTCTATTTTTTCTGTTATTATAGGTGCTTTTGTTACACTAAAACAAAAACGATTAAAAAAATTATTAGCTTACAGCGGTATAAATCATGTTGGTTATATACTGCTTGGTTTATCGTTTTTCACAGTTGATAGTATTTCTTCAGTTTTTTTGTATATGTTGGTTTATATGATAACAGGTGTTTGCACTTGGGGTGTTATTTCTATGTTAAATCGTGTTGATGCTGTATCGTCAACACCTACAGTGGGTTCATTAACAGGTCTTGTTAAAATAAACCCATTGCTTGCATTTATTTTTTCATTTTGTTTATTTTCTTTAGCAGGTATACCGCCATTATTAGGTTTTTATGCAAAGCTTGGTATTTTTCAAGCAGCTCTTAATAGCGGTTTTTTCATAATGGGTTCGTTTATAATATTAACAAGTGTTGTTTCAACTTTTTATTACATACGTTTGATAAAATCCATATATTTTGAAAATACTTCTATTAATTGAATATTTTATAAACCAATTTCTGCGCATCATGCTGTTGTTGTTTGTTTTTCTTTTTTCGTTGTTGTTTTAGCTTTTTATAATCCATTGTTATTAAGTTTATTGTCGCAAAAAATGGCACTAACATTACTGTTCTAATTCTAATGAATCCGTTTTTCTACGATTTTGTACCCATAATTATTGCTTTCTTTATAAGTGTTGTTTTATCTTTGATTATCTTTGGTTTTTCTTATTTGCTAGCTTTTCAGTTACCGGATGTTGAAAAATTATCTGCTTATGAATGTGGTTTTGATCCATATGAAGATGCACGTAATAGTTTTGATGTTAAATTTTATTTAATAGCGATCTTATTTGTTATTTTTGATCTTGAAACAATGTTTTTATTTCCTTGATGTGTTTCATTGTCAAGTTTAAACTCAAATGGTTTTTGGATTATGATTGATTTTTTATTTGAATTAATTGTAGGTTATATTTATGTTTGAAAAATTGGTGGTTTAGATTGGTAATGGCAGGTTCTTATAAAAAAGAACTGTTTAATAAAATTTTAAAAACACTGGTACATAATGAAAACATTTCTACTATAGTGCGCAACAGTTTTTATGGACGTTTTTTATGTACAAAGACAAATAATTATAAGAGCAAGATTTTTTCTTCATGCAATGTAAATAAAAAAAATAGATCCGTTTTTCGTTGTTTTAGGTTTAATCGTTTGACATTATCAAAGTTTTATTCAAACGGTTTGATAAAAGGTGTCTATAAAACCAGCTGGTAGCAAAAAATATAAATAAAATGCCGCAATTTGATTCTGTTACATTTTTCAATCAACTGTTTTGATTTACTGTCATTTTTACTATTTTTTATTTTTTTATCTTAGGTACCCTAATTCCAATGATTTCAGTTGTTTTGAAAACAAGAAACAAAAAACTAAAATCAGATTCTTTGTCTGGCGCAACATTAAAAACAGAAAGTGTTTCTGTTTTAAATTCTTACGATCAAAAGTTTGTAGATTTATCAAGTGTGCTCGTTACTAGTATAAATGGTTTGTCATCTGAAAAATTAGATTGGTTATCTGTTATAGAAAATAAACCCCGCAAATATGTTTTACCCTATTACATAAATTCACTATTGCAACTTTTTTTAAAATCACGTTCATTAAGATCTTAACATAAAATATTATGGCTGTTATAAATACATATAAAAATAATCAAAAACATCCTTTTCATCTCGTTGACCCATCGCCATGAGCTTTAATATCATCTATTGGTGCTTTTGGTATGACACTTGGCTTTGCTATGTACATGCACCAATTTTCAGGAGGTTTGTTCTGTATGTTTTCAGGTCAAATTACGATTATTTATGTAATGTTTGTTTGGTGGAGAGACATTATTAGGGAAGCTACATATGAAGGTCAGCATACCATGGACGTGCAAATTGGAATGCGGTGGGGAATGTTGTTATTCATTGTGTCTGAAATTATGTTCTTTTTTGCATTTTTTTGGGCATTTTTTCATTCATCGTTATCACCTGCGCACGATATTGGCGGTATTTATCCACCTTCTGGTATTGATGTTTTAAGTCCTTGGGAAGTACCTTTGGTTAACACTTTAATTTTATTATTATCGGGTGCTACTGTTACTTGGTCACATAACGCCATTGTTGCTGGTTATAGAAAACCTGCAATATTAGGTCTTATTTTCACTGTTATTCTAGCAGTTATTTTTACATCTTTACAAGCTTTCGAGTATTATGGTGCTCCTTTTACAATTTCCGATGGTATTTATGGTTCTACATTTTTCATGGCAACAGGTTTTCACGGTTTTCACGTGTTTGTTGGAACTTGTTTTTTAGCCATCTGTGCTATTCGTTTATATAATCACCATTTCACGCAGGAACATCATTTTGGTTTTGAAGCAGCGGCTTGGTATTGACATTTTGTTGATGTTGTTTGATTATTTCTTTTTATTACAATCTATTGGTGGGCAAGTTAATTATATAAAAAAATGTTTATAGCAACACCCTTGGAACAATTTCAAATTATTCCGATTTGTTTATTTCGTATCGGCGCATTAGATTTTTCAATTTCAAATGGTACAATCATCATTTGTTCTGGTTTATTTTTTTTTGTTTGTCTTCTATTTATGGCTTGTAATTTAGATGGTAATTTACATGTTGTACCTTCAAGGTGGCAATTTTTATTTGAAGTTCTTTATGAAACTGTATTAGGTATGTTGGTTGATAACGTTGGTAACCGTGGACAAAAATATTTTCCTTTTATTTTTAGTGTCTTTTTATTTGTTCTTATAGCAAATGTTATAGGGCTTGTTCCGTACTCTTTTACTGTAACATCTCATTTAATATTAACCTTTAGCTTAGCATTAACAACTTTTGTTGGTATAAATATTATATGTGTGCGTGAGCATGGTTTTCACGTTTTTTCTCTGTTTTTACCACCAGGTTCATCACTTGGTTTAGCTTTTTTATTGGTCCCAATTGAATTAGTTTCTTATATTTTCCGACCTATTAGTCTTTCTGTTCGTTTGTTTGCTAATATGATGGCAGGTCATACTTTGTTAAAAGTTATTGCTGGTTTTTCTTGATCAATGCTGCTTGGTTCGGGTTTAATATTTTTTGCGCATATTATACCTTTAGTTGTGCTTGTTATACTAATGGGTTTGGAGCTAGCTGTTGCTTGTATTCAAGCTTATGTTTTTACAATCTTATCGTGTATCTATTTAAACGATGCTCTTAATTTACATTAATTTTGGATTTGTTTTCAATATTAGATTTTTGGATTGTGTTGTTTTTATATTTTATAATGATTTATTTTTTATTTTGAGTTTGATCTTGGCTCTTGTTAAATGCTTACATTAGATATAATACATTGCAAGTAGGACGATTTTTTAAGTTGCATATTGGTGAGTAGATAAAGAATGTGTGTTTTAGATTGAAAAATAGCAAGATGATTATATTGTTTAAAGGTATTCCGTTTAAAAAAACAGCTTTAATTAGTTTTAGGTTGTTGGTAATTAAAAAGATTACCAAACTTATGATACTTTGTTATTCTTAGCGGATGGATAACCACATTGAAATTGAAATATTTTCAACTCTTTAATTTAGAGCAGCAGTAGAGAATTTTGGACAATTTGTGAAAACAAGATCCAGTTATAGTGTGTGGTGGATGACAGTTTTTTAAATTGTAAACACCGGTTATTAATTAAAAATATGACAAAATTAAAGAAAAATCGATACCAATATGCGTGCCAGCAGTAGCGGTAATACGTGATCGATTAGCATTATCAATTATTACTGGGTGTAAAACGTTTGATGATTGTAATAAGGAATGTTTGATTTATAATATTACTAAATGTGTAATCTAGGTTAATAACTCTATTGCTAGAATCTTTTTAAAGAAAATAAAATTAGATAATAAAGTGTGAAAACTGATGAAGTGTCCAGGAATATCAATTACGAAAGTAATTTTCTTATTTAGATTGACATTATAAAACGAAAGCCATGGTAGCGAACCGGATTAGATACCCGGGTAGTCATGTGCTGTAAACAATGAATTCAAACAAATTATTGTCTATTTGTTATGCTAACGTAAAAGAATTCTACCTGAAAACTAAAATCGCAAGGTTGAAATTCAAAAGAATTGGCGGGGAAAGATACACATGCTGGATTGTGTGGCTTAATTTGATATTACGCAAATAACCTTACCATATTTTGAATAGAACAATTAGAAATGAAAAATTTTTGATATAAGATGTTTGTACAGGTGTTGCATGGCTGTTTTCAACTCGTGCTGTGAAGTGTTTCGTTAACTCGATAAACGGGTGAAACCCTTCAATTTTTGTCATAAGCAAAATGAAAAAGGATTAAAACAAGTAATCATGACCTTTATAATATGGGCTGCATACGCAATACAATGTTTATTACAAAACGAAGCTATAATGTATAATTGGAGCAATCGTAAAAAATAAAATAAGTTCGGATTGTAAACTGAAATTGTTTACATAAAGATGGAATCATCAGTAATCGGTTATCATAATGTATCGATGAACCACAGAATTCTTTCTTGCACACACCGCCCGTCATAAGCTGAAAGTTATGTTTTTCAAGTTTTATAACGTTTTATTTTTTTGTTGAAACTTTAAAAAGTTGTATTATTAGAAAAGATATAGTAATTAGTTTAAAGTCGTAACAAGGTAATGCTATGGGAACATTGTGTTGGATCATATTATGTTAAATTTATAAAATGTTAGAATTGTACCTACACGCTGTTAATGCTTCTAATAAACCAAAATACAAGTTGGAATCTGGTATAGATAAATGGCTGAGCGGTTTATGGCGTTAGTTTTGAAAACTAAAATATTTTAATATCACAGGTTCGAATCCTGTTTTATCTATTGCAAATAGTAAACTTTTGTTTTTTGTTTCTTTAGTAGCTTAATGGTAAAGCCCGCGACTGTTAATCGTGTGATTATTGGTTCAAATCCAGTTTAAAGAGAAAAGAAAAAATGGCAGAGTGGTTTAATGTAATGGTTTGCTAAATCATCATAGTTTTCTATCGCAGGTTCGAATCCTGTTTTTTTCAAGATGACGTGTGGCAAATTTCTTATCACACGATTTGATCGATTTGACTGACGTGGTGAAAATGGTAAACACGCTAGATTTAAAATCTAGTTCTTTTTAGATTAACGGTTCAAGTCCGTTTGTTAGTACGTAGAATAAAGCAGTGGTTAGCTTATCAGGCTCATAATCTGAATATCATTGGTTCGATTCCAGTTTCTGCTATTAAGTTTGTAGTTCAGCGGTTAGATCGTTTGCCTGATAAGCGAAAGGTCGTTGGTTCAAATCCAACCAAACTTATTTTTTGAATATCTTTGTTAAAAACAATTATGTTTAGTTGCACGTTATAGTTATTTAGAATATTGTTATTATGAAGGTTGTAAAACTAAATGTTAACTTTATAATTATGTAATGGTTAACACTCAAAACATAAAAATGTTTTTAAAATATGTGAATTGAAACATCTTAGTAACTATTGTTAAACTAATCAGGAAATTGTTATTAGCGGCGAGCAAAAACAATTAAAATTTGAACAAACAAGATACAAAAATTGAAAAAGGTTATAATCCTGTTGTTTAATTGTTTGGGAAATAAATTTCCACGTTTTTCGTGTTTTGGAAAACCAATTTCATTTTTTAAAATAACAATTAATCTATAGAATAATGTACTGTAAAGGATAAATGAAATAGAACTTTTGGGAGTGAAATAGAGCTTTAAATAGCGTGTAAATAACAGGAACAGCATTTTTTTGCTATTTCGTACCTTTAGTATAATGGGTTGTCAAGTTTATTTAAAGTAGCAAGCTTAAATTATAATTTTAAGCGCAGGTAATGCAAACATTGTGACAGTTACTTAAATAAAACCCGAAACAAAGTGATCTAACCATAAACAAAAAAACGTTTGAACCCTTGTCTGTTGCAAAAGATTGGGATGATTTATGGTTTGGAGTGAAAGGCTAATCAAACTTTGTTATAGCTGGTTTTCTACGAAATTTATTTTAGTAAAGTGTTTAATCTTTATCTCTTGGTAGAGATTTTTAAAATAAAGACATAATTGCTAAATTTTTCAAAACTACAAATATGAAAATAAGAAATTTAAACAATAACATTATTAATGCTAACGTTTATAATGAAAAGGGAAACAACCCAGATTGGTTATTAAGGTCTATAAATTTTTTTTATTTTATAAAGTCGCAAATAACGTTGTACAGTGAACAGTTAGGCTTGGAAGCAGCCATACTTTAAAAAAAGAGTAATATCTTATTCATTTTTGTTATTTGTACTAAAAATTTAAGATTAATAAAAAATACCGAATCACCAAATTCTATTTAGAATGGTAGTAGAATATTTTGTAACCCAATAAAGATTTGTTGTAAAATAAATTTATGGCATCAAAAGAAACAATGTCAACATCAGTAATGAAAATGTAATGTTAAAACATTATCGTATTATCTAAGTTTTTGTTGTAAAGTAGATCTTCAACATTTAAAACGGTTTCTAAGGTTTTTTTTGAAAATATAAACTTAAGAAATATTATTATTTTATTTTTTTTAATTGTTAAAACAGTATAGTGTTTTCTGGAAAATCATTAAAAATTAAACCGTACTTAATCCGAAACAGGTGATAAATTACGTTGGTATATTTAAAATTAAGGAACTCGGCAAAAAATTTCTGTAACTTTGGAAAATAGAATTATTATTTTTGTTAAATATCAAAATAATAGCTAAAAATTGTGGCGACTGTTTAATAAAAACACAAGTTGATGATAAACGCAGTGTAAACTATATCAATTGACATCTGCCCGGTGTTATTCAATAATAAAAACTGTATTAGCAATTTTTAAAAAAGATAATAAACGGCTGCGGTAACTCTAACCGTACTAAGGTAGCGAAATTCCTTGTCAAGTAAGTTTTGACCTGCATGAATGATGTAACGACCACAAGACTGTCTCAATCTTAAACCAGTGAAATTGAAATAATAGTGAAGATTCTATTTATTTACAGCAAGACGGAAAGACCCTATGAACCTTTACTAAATTTTTTTATGGTATTAAAAATAAAATAGATAAGATATGTGGTCGATAAAACACTCTTGAAATACCACTTTTTTTACTTTTTTTCAACTAATAAAAATAAAATGAAAATTGTTTAGTTTTACTGGGGCGGTAGCCTTTCAAAATGTAACAAAGGCTTACAAAGCTGTGTTTTGTACAATAACAAAAACATATTTAACTGCAAGAAAAACAATTCAAACAGGAGTGGAAGCTGGTTATAGTGATCTGTTATTATTTTTTGGTATAAATAACACTTATAGATTAAAAGGTACTCTAGGGATAACAGGCTAATGGTTTTTTCGAGTTCAAATCTACGAAACCGATTGGCACCTCGATGTCGGCTCATCACATCCTTGTATTGAAGATGACGCAAAGGGTTCGACTGTTCGTCGATTAAAGTGGTACGCGAGCTGGGTTTAGAACGGCGTGAGCCAGTTTGGTCCCTATCTACTGTAAAAAAAAAAGAAATGGTTTTCGTGCTTTTACGAGAGGATCGCGCTATTTTTACCTCTTGTTATTTGAGTATTATCATAAATTGCTACGTAAACAAAAGAGAACAAATGAAAGCATATAAACATTGAAAACAACCCATTATCTTTTTTGAAATAGAAGTATTTCACTTCTTTAATAGGAAAAATTTCACTTACATAAATAGATCACGCTAAATTTTTATTACGGTAAATTTATATAGAAACAATTTTATTTGTTTTAAAATCTAATACTATATAAGATTTAAATATATTTTATTCAAAACATTTTTCACGATTGATTTCAATGATAAAATGTTACTTTTTTTGATGAGTTTAATCAAATCTTTTTTTATTTAAAAAAAATTATCAAAATGGTGAAAACGGTAAACACGATTGGTTTAGATTCAATTGCAAAAATGCTTATAGGTTCAAATCCTATTTTTGATATTAAACAAAAACAGTACATAGCACAGTGGCAGTGTTTTAGCTTTGGGAGTTAAATGTCAAAGGTTCAAATCCTTTTGTACTGTGGATAATTATAGCTTAATGGTAAAGTTTTGGTTTGTGGTATCAATTATACCAGTTCAATTCTGGTTAATTATCTTTCGAAATAGCTCAATGGAAGAGCATTGGAATCATAACCCAAATGTTGTAGGTTCAATTCCTATTTTCGATATTATTCAACAAATGTATTTAAATATATTGTTTTTACCATTGTTTAGTTCAATTGTTTGTGGTTTTTTTGGTAGGTTTATTGGTGCAAACGGTTCGCGATTTATTTCAACAACTTGTATTTTTTTGACTTTTATTACCTCTTGTTTTATTTTTTTTGAAGTCGGTTTATCCGGAACGACCTGTTGCTTTTCTTTATTTCGTTGATTTTCGTCAGAATTATTAGTTGTTGATTGGGGTTTTTTATTTGACCCCCTAACTGCCATAATGCTAATAGTTGTTACATCTATTTCAACACTGGTACATCTTTATTCTTGTGAATATATGTCGCACGACCCCCATATTTCACGCTTTATGTCGTACCTTAGTTTTTTCACGTTTTTTATGTTGATTTTAGTTACTTCTGATAATTTTATTCAAATGTTTGTTGGCTGGGAAGGTGTGGGGTTATGTTCTTATTTGTTAATCAACTTTTGGTTTACACGCTTACAAGCAAATAAAGCTGCAATAAAAGCTATGTTGGTAAACAGGGTTGGCGATTTTGGTCTTGCTTTAGGCATTTTATGTATTTTTAATTATTTTGGTGTTCTAGATTATGCAAGTACTTTTTGTTTAGTAAATGTTTTAAAAGATGAAATCGTTACTTTTATTTTTTTCGATATTAATCTTATAACATTAATTTGTTTGCTTCTTTTTGTTGGGGCTGTTGGTAAATCTGCACAATTGGGTTTACATACTTGGTTACCTGATGCAATGGAAGGACCTACACCCGTTTCTGCATTAATTCACGCGGCTACAATGGTTACTGCTGGGGTTTTTTTGATTGCAAGGTGTTCGCCGTTGTTTGAAAATTCAACAGATGCTTTATCTGTTGTAACAATTTTTGGAGCTACAACGGCTTTTTTCGCTGCAACAACAGGTTTATTACAAAATGATTTAAAAAGGGTTATAGCATATTCAACTTGTAGCCAGCTCGGTTATATGGTTTTTGCTTGTGGTTTGTCAAATTATTCTGTGGGTGTTTTTCATCTTGCAAATCACGCTTTTTTTAAAGCACTTTTGTTTTTGGGTGCAGGTTGCGTTATTCACGCTGTTGCTGACGAGCAAGATTTTCGAAAAATGGGAGGTCTATCACGAATTATACCTTTTACATATTCGTTAATGTTTATTGGTTCCTTATCATTGATGGGTTTTCCATTTTTAAGTGGTTTTTATTCTAAAGATGTTATTTTAGAAGTTGCTTATGCTAAATTTAATGTAACAGGTCATTATGCTTTTTGAGCAGGTACTTTTGCGGCGTTTTTCACAGCATTTTACTCAATACGTTTGTTATTTTTAACGTTCTTATCAGAAACTAATGGGTTTCGACCTGTTATTTTAAATGCACACGATGGCCAATTAAAACTGGTTTTACCATTAGCAATTTTGGCAGTACCTAGTATTTTTATTGGTTATCTTTCGAAAGACATGATAATTGGTTTTGGTACAAATTTTTGACAAAATTCATTGTTTACAGATCCTGTAAATACTAATATAATTGAATCAGAATTTATTCCAATAAGTTACAAGTTATTACCTTTAATTTTTAGTTTGTCAGGCGCTTTATCGTCATATATTTTATATTCGTATTTTCAATATTCATTGTTTCGTTTAAAATTGACAAAAATCGGTAATTTTTTGTATCATTTTTTAAACAAAAAATGGTGATTTGATAAATTTTATAATGAATATATTGCGCAACCGGCGTTATCATTTGGTTATCACGGTTCCTATAAAACAATTGATCGTGGCATCATTGAAATTTTAGGTCCTTTTGGTATATCATTTTCTGTTTTTAAAATCGCATTTTTTCTAAATAAAAAACATACAGGTTTTATTTATCATTATATTATCGCAATTTTTTTTGGTTTATCTTTCATCTTGGTGTTTCAATGGTTAATTTCATTTAGCGGTTTTGATATTCGTTTATTGGTTCTTATTGGTTTGAATTTTTTTATTTAATTTTTAGGGAATATATCTCAATGGTAGAGTTTTTGTTTTGCATACATAATGTTTTGGGTTCAACCCCCAATATTTCCAGATGTGAAGTTTATTATTTTTTCTACCTTTTATTCTAATTGTTTGTTCATTAATTATTTGTTTTTTGCCGCAAATTAACACTGTTGTGATGAAAATTTTGGCATTTTTTACAAGTTCTTTGGTTTTTATTATTTCTTTATTTTTGTGGATTTTTTTCAATCAAAACACTCCTAAATTTCAACATTCCGTTGAATTATTATGATTACCTGTAGCAAATATCAATGTTACGCTTGGGGTTGATGGGGTTTCTTTATTTTTTGTTGTTTTAACGGCTCTTTTGTTTCCTTTATGTTTGTTAGCAAGTTGAAATTCTGTTTCGAAGTTTGTAAAAGAGTATTTGGTCGCATTTCTATTATTAGAAGCCATTTTAATCATTACTTTTTCTGTTACAGATTTGTTGCTTTTCTATATTGCTTTTGAAAGTGTTTTAATACCGATGTTTATCATTATTGGTGTCTGAGGTTCTCGTGAAAGAAAAATTCGTGCAGCTTATTTGTTTTTCATGTATACACTTTTTGGTTCAGTTTTATTGTTATTGGCTATCATTTATATTTTTAACAGATTTGGTACAACTGATTATGAAACTTTAATTTTGGTAAATTTTTCATTTACTGAACAAAAAATATTATGATTTGCATTTTTTTTATCGTTTGCTGCAAAGGTTCCTATGTTACCTGTTCATATTTGATTACCAGAAGCGCATGTTGAAGCTCCTACTGCTGGTTCTGTAATTTTGGCCGGTATATTGTTAAAATTAGGTTCATATGGTTTTATAAGATTTTCATTACCTTTTTTTCCAGATGCTTGTATTTTTTATACACCTTTAGTTTTAACATTGTGCGTTATTGGTGTGGTTTATACCTCTTTAACTGCGATACGGCAAACAGATTTAAAGCGTATTGTTGCTTACACATCTGTTGCACATATGAACTTGGTTGTGATGGGTATTTTTTCATTTAATTTGATTGGTATAGAAGGTGCGATTTTACAAAGTTTAAGTCACGGTTTTGTTTCAAGTGCTTTGTTTTTGTTAATAGGTGTTGTTTATGATCGACATCATACAAGAATGGTTAAATATTACAGTGGGCTGGTTCATACGATGCCGATATTTACAATTTTATTCCTTGTTTTTACAATGGCAAATATTGCAGTCCCCGGTACGTCTAGTTTTGTGGGTGAATTTCTAATTTTAGCAGGTGTATTCAAAATTAGTACAACTGCTGCGATGTTAGGAGCTACTGGGATGGTGCTTGGTGGTGGTTATTCTTTATGATTATTTAATCGTATTTCCTATGGTAATATAAAGATTCAATATTTTAATCATTTTTCAGATTTAAATAAACGCGAATTTTTTGTTTTATTACCTCTCGTTATCGGCACTATTGGAGTCGGTGTTTTCCCTGTCATTTTTTTAAACCCAATTCACGCAACTACTTATAATTTATTAGAAATTATAAATTCTATTTTGGTATAATTTTTTAGTCCCAATCGTCTAATGGTTAGGACTTTGTTTTTTCATAACAATAATGTAAGTTCAAATCTTACTTGGGGTATTGAAAAAAACAATGTCAGTACAAAATATATTTTCTAAAAATTTGTTAAAAGTTTTACCTTGTGTGCAAGTGCACAACGTTCAAAATGAATTAATCTGCAGTGTATCTCCTGCTTATATTTTACCAAGTCTTTTGTTTTTAAGAGATAATATTAATTGTCAGTTTAAAATTTTATCATCTTTAACAGCAACAGATTTTCCAGAACAAAATTTAAGATTTGAAATATCATACGAACTTCTTAGCATAAAATTTAACACAAGAATCAGATTAAAAACATATGTTAATGAACTAACTCCTGTTGATTCCTGTGTTGTTGTTTTTTCTTCTGCCGATTGGTTAGAGCGTGAAATTTGGGACATGTTTGGTATTTGTTTTCAAAATCATCCAGATTTAAGAAGAATTTTAACAGATTATGGGTTTGAAGGTTTTCCTTTACGAAAAGATTTTCCGCTTAGTGGTTTTACAGAAGTTCGCTATGATATTACAACAAAACGTGTTGTTTGTGAACCGTTAGAATTGGCACAAGAATTTCGTACTTTTAATTTTTCAAATCCCTGGTTAAACTAAAATGGTTGTGAATTTAAATCTTTTTTTAATTGTTAGTGTTTTTTTATTCTTCATAGGTCTTATTGGTTTTTTCGTTAATAGAAAAAACATACTGTTGTTATTATTAGCACTTGAAATTATGTTATTAGCTGTTAATCTTAATCTTATCATTTTTTCTGTTTTTATTGATGATTTATTAGGTCAATTGTTCATGTTGATTGTTTTAACTGTCGCAGCAGCGGAATCAGCACTAGGTTTAGCTATTTTAATCGTTTATTACCGTGTTCGTGGTGGTGTTGCTCTTGACACTGTACAAATTTTACGTAGTTAATGTTATTAAGAACAAGATTAAACGTTTATGATAATTCAGGTGCAAAAACCGTTCAATGTATTCGTAAAACTAAAAACAGGAAAACACCTGGTTCATTTATTCTAGTAACAGTTAATAAATTACGTAGCAAAAATCGTGATAAAATAAAATTAAAAAAAGGTGCTATTTTTTTGGCACAAGTTATTAGAATTTCACAGTTCATAAACCGTAAAACCGGTTTGAAATTAAAGATAGATTCTAGCGGTGTTATTTTGTTAAATCGTCAACAACAGCCAATTGGTTCGCGAATTTTTGGTATCGTTTTTAAAGAACTTCGTTTATCAAAGCATTTTAAAACTGTCACTTTATCTGGTAATTTTATTTAAATGAATAGTTTTATATTTCATAATAAGATTTTAAAACATCAAATTTATTCCTGTTTTTTGACGAATAATATTTTTTCAATTATTAAAATAATAGATATTTTTGTAACGATCACACCAAGAAAACCAAATTTTTTAAATATTGTTGTTTTTCTAGCAGCGTTACAGTTAATTTTTAAACAAAAAATATCAATTAAATTATCACGTATAAATAGTACAAAAAAACCTCTTGTTATTTTTCATAGTAGTAAAAAATCTGTTATAAATGTTTTGAAAAATATTATTTTTGATTTTTTTTTCTTTAACCAATCACAACTTTTAACAATTTCGCATAATATAAAGACACTATTATTTTTTAGCGTCCACGTTCTACGGTTTAATACGTTGCATAATTATTATAGGTATCTTTTCAATATACCAAGAGCAAGGATATCATTTGCAACAAACAACAAAAACGTAAACATATTAAAAGTTTTCACATCTTTGTTTCGTATACCGTTTTAATTTTGTGTGCAAATAGCTCAATGGTAGAGTATAATCTTGCCAAGATTAATGTTGTAGGTTCAAGTCCTGTTTTACACTTTTATAAATGATCTATATAATATTAACTATAATTGAATTATTAATTGTTATTGTGCCACTTTTAATCTCTGTTGCTTATTTCACGTTGGCAGAAAGGAAAATCATGGGAGCCATGCAAAGACGAAAAGGTCCAAATGTTGTCGGTGTTTTTGGTTTACTCCAACCGTTGGCAGACGGTTTAAAATTATTTGCAAAAGAAACAATTTTACCAACTACAGCAAATACCAGTGTTTTCTTATTAGCCCCTATCATAAGTTTTTTATTATCACTTTTAGGTTGGGTTGTTATTCCTTTTGGTTTAAATGTTGTAATTTCTGACACAAATATTGGTGTTTTGTATTTATTCGCTATATCATCTTTAAGTGTTTATGGGATTTTGATGTCTGGGTGATCTTCAAATTCAAAATACCCGTTTTTAGGTGCTCTACGATCAACTGCACAAATGATTTCATATGAAATTTCAATTGGGTTTGTTATTGTTTGTGTTATAATTTGTTCAGGTTCGTTTAATTTAAGCGAAATTGTCTTTGCACAAAAAGCCGTTTGGTTTTTTATACCGCTATTTCCAATGTTTTTAATCTTCATAATATCTGCTTTAGCAGAAACCAATCGCCACCCATTTGATTTACCAGAAGCAGAAGCCGAACTTGTGTCAGGTTATAATGTTGAATATAGCGCAATGGGTTTTGCACTATTTTTTTTGGGTGAATATGCTAATATGTTGTTAATGGGTGCTGTTATTTCCATTTTTTTTTTAGGAGGTTGGTCATCACCATTTTTCTTTTTAGAAGGTTTTTTTGGTCCATTTTTCTTAAGTCTTAAAATATGTTTTTTTGTGTTCTTATTTGTTTGGGCGCGTGCTGCATTACCAAGATATCGTTACGACCAATTAATGGCTCTTGGTTGAAAAACCTTTTTACCATTGTCTTTAGGATGATTAATTTTTGTTTGTGGGGTTTTATTTACTTTTAATGGTTTACCTTTATAATAATGTTTTTGGTTTGTCAGTTTAGTCTTAACAACCAAAATGATTGTAATAAATTAAATTCATTTTTCAATTTGTGGTGTTATAAATATTCTAAAAAAATAGCAATTTGAAATGTTTGTAAAAAAACAAAATTATTTAGTATTGTTCGCTCACCACACGTAAATAAAACTTCGCAACAACAGTTAAAGCTGGATTTTTTTACATTCAAAGTGGCGATTGAAATTACAAACAAAAAGGAATTTTTTTATCTTGTTGAATATCTGTACAATATGTTGCATATACTCCAGTTTCGTATTACATTTTATAAAATGTAATGTCAACATTAAACCAACTTTGTAAAAAACCACGAAAAAAAATCATTGTTAGTAAAATAAAAACATCTCCACAAAAAAAAGGTGTTTGTTTACGTGTTTATACCAGAACACCGAAAAAACCAAATTCTGCTTTACGAAAAGTTGTACGTTTAAAATTAACAGATAAAACACGCGTAACAGCTTACATACCTGGGGAAGGTCATACACTACAAGAATATTCTACGGTTTTGATTAGAAGCGGTCGTGTTAAAGATTTACCAGGTGTTAAATACCATGCTATACGTGGTAAATTTGATTTGTTAGGTTTAAAAAATAGGAAAACTTCTCGTTCAAAATATGGTACAAAAAAAAATATTTAAATGTTAAACATACCAGTTGTTAAAAATTATAAATATGTTATAAAGAGATTGTTAAAACCAAAAGGTTTAAAAAAACCTTTTTTTTTTAAACCAAATGTTGTTTCAGCAGTTGTTTGTGAAGATACTGTTTTAGATAGAATACAAATTTTAAAAATAAATTTGTTTTTATTGAAATATATAAAAAGAAAAGGTTTTTTACATTTTCCTTGTTTGAAATTAAAACCAAAAACAGAAAAACCTGTTGGTATACGTATGGGAAAAGGTAAAGGTTCTGTAAATCATTGAGTAGTTTCGCTAAAAAAAGGGTCTGTTTTGTTTCAAATTGATGGGGTTTCTCCTTTATTTTTTATCACGGGTTTAAATAAATTAAACTATTTTTTACCTTGTTTAATAAAATTTATAATTGTAAAATTTTAAAATGAAATTTGTGCTGGTTTCGAAAAAAAGTAAAACATCTTCTGTAAATTCTTTTAATTACAAAACTACTGTTTTTGTATTTAAAAGATATCAAAATTTTATTGATTTCAAATTTAATTTTAAACCTGTAATTATCGGGAAATTTAGTTCCGATCTTTTGTGAGAAAAACATTTTACTACTATAATTCGACAGTATTTATCTAATTCTTTTATAAATTTAAAAAAAAGAATTTTATTTGATAATTGTTTCGTGTGTTTTTCCGTTAACAGTTATTTATTATTACATATTTTAGAGTACGGTACATTTCATTTTTTTTATCTGAAAAAAGATTTGTTTCAGTTTTTTTTATTAAAATATGTTTTAAACCTTTTGTCAGATTTTAACGCAAAAGATTTGATCGTAATGAAGTTTAATATAAAAAAAGAAATTGGTTGTACTGATCATTTAATTTCAAAAAAATTTATAAAATGACCCTAAAAAAAAAACAGTTGATAAATAAATTAAAAAATTTTACAATCAATTTTGGACCACAACACCCGGCTGCACATGGTGTTTTACGACTAGTGTTAGAATTAAGTGGTGAAACTGTTTTACGTGCAGAACCACACATTGGTTTATTACATCGTGGTACTGAAAAATTAATAGAGCATAAAACCTTTTTACAAGCTCTTCCCTATTTTGATCGTTTAGATTATGTTTCTATGATGTCACAAGAACATACCTATGCTTTAGCAATAGAACGTTTATTAAATACAAATGTACCTATTCGTGCACAGTACATACGTGTTTTATTCGCAGAGTTAACCAGAATTTTAAATCATTTGTTAGCTGTTGGTTGTCACGCGATGGATGTCGGCGCTATGACACCTTTTTTATGGGCTTTTGAAGAGCGTGAAAAATTAATGGAATTCTACGAACGCGTGAGTGGCGCAAGAATGCATGCTGCTTATTTTCGACCAGGTGGTGTTTCACAAGATTTACCAATTGGTATTTTAGATGACATTTTTATATTCATTGAACAATTTAGTATTAGGTTAGATGAAATGGAGCAAATGTTATCTGGAAATCGTATATGAAAGCAAAGACTTGTCGATGTTGGTGTTGTTTCAGTAGCAGCAGCACAAGATTTTGGTTTTAGTGGTGTTATGTTACGGGGTTCTGGTATTGCTTGGGATATACGAAAAACACAACCTTATGAAATTTATTCTAATTTAGATTTCAATGTACCCGTTGGTACTGCTGGGGATTGTTTCGATCGTTATTTGGTTCGTGTAGAAGAAATGCGACAATCTTTATATTTGATTTACCAGTGTTTGAATTTAATCCCATTTGGATCGATTAAAACAGAAGATCATAAAATCTCACCACCATCAAGAGCCCTTGTTAAACAATCAATGGAAGCTTTAATTCACCATTTTAAATTATCAACGGAAGGTTTTATTGTCCCATCTGGTGAAACATATACAGCAACAGAAGCACCAAAAGGAGAATTTGGTGTTTTTCTTGTTTCAAACGGTTCCAATAAACCTTATCGGTGTAAAATAAAAGCACCTGGTTTTAATCACTTACAAGCGTTAGACGCTATGAGCCAGGGACACATGGTTGCTGATGTTGTTACAATCATAGGGACGCAAGACATTGTCTTTGGTGAAGTTGATCGATAAAATGGCGTTGAAAAACCACCATAAGGTCTTGTTTGCTCAAATTTTTTCAACAGGTTCTATTTGTTTTCAAAAACAACAACTATGCTTACCTTATTTTTATTTTCAAACTATTGACGCACATAATTCACCATTTTTCAATAAACGTTTTAACACCAAATCTTTGATCGACAAACGTGTTCACACGTATAAATTACGGTTTTCTAATAATTAAAAACTTATTAAAGTTTTTGTAAATATAGCTCAATGGTAGAGTGTAAACCTGTCACGTTTGTTGTTGCAAGTTCAATTCTTGTTATTTACGAGATGTTATCTAGTTTATTATTTTATTTTTTTTCATTTTTTGGTTTAATTAGTTCTTTTTTTGTTATTGCTGCGCTTAATCCAGTTTATTCTGTTTTATTTTTAGTTTCAACATTTATTTGTTTTTCTTGTTTGATTTTCTCATTAGGTCTTGATTTTATTCCAATTATTTTGATCATTGTTTATGTTGGTGCTGTTGCTATCTTATTTCTTTTCGTTGTTATGATGTTAGATATTAAAATCGCAATAAAAAATAACGATATAAATAAATTTGCACCTTTTTTAATTGTGTGTTTTTGTTTTTGTTTTATAAATGTTGAATTCTTTTCTACCAACTTTTATGTTAACGAAAGCCATTTTTTTTACAATGGTTGGTTCAGTTTTTTTGATAATTCTATTGGTGTTAAATTATTGGGCTATGTTTTGTTCGTTGATTTTTACATTTATTTATTATTGTCTGGTATAATTCTATTATTAGCTTTAATTGGTACAGTTGTTTTAACATTAACTTTTAAAAATGATTTAAATTATCAGGTTATTGGTAAACAAATGGCTCGTGATGTAAATTCTGCTGTTTTTTTTGTTCGCTAATGGTATCTCTTTATATAAATAATAAATTTGTAGTTGTTCCACAAACCGTTTCTGTTTTGGAAGCTTGTGAAACAGTTGGTATAACAGTTCCAAGATTTTGCTATCATTCGCAATTATCAATTGCAGGTAATTGTCGAATGTGTTTAGTTGAAATAGAAAAATCACCAAAACCTGTTGCTTCTTGCGCTATGCCAGTGGCAAAAAATATGAAAATTTTTACTGATACTGCACTAGTAAAAAAAGCACGAGAAGGTGTTTTAGAATTTCTATTAATAAACCATCCATTAGATTGTCCCATTTGTGACCAGGGTGGTGAATGTGATTTACAAGACCAAGCACTAACATTTGGTTCTGATAAAAGTAGATTTTTCGATTTCAAGCGTGGTGTCATAGATAAAAATATTAGCCCCTTGATCAAAACTATTATGACTCGCTGTATCCATTGCACACGATGTGTTCGCTTTTCAATCGATATTAGTGGTTTTGGGAACATGGGTACAACAAATCGCGGCAAAGAAACTGAAATCGGTGTTTACACAACTGGTGTTATCAATTCAGAATTATCTGGCAATCTTGTTGATGTTTGTCCTGTTGGCGCTTTAACATCAAAACCATATACTTTTTCAGCAAGACCTTGGGAATTAAGGTCTTGTGAAACAATCGATTTTTCTGATTCTGTTGGTACAAACATTGTTATTGAATTTAAAGAAACAGATATTCTTAGAATTTTACCAAAACAAAATGACTTAGTAAATCGTGTTTGATTATCCGATCGTGGTAGATATTCTTTTGATGGTTATAAAAACCAAAGGTTAAAAAAACCTTTTATAAATTTCAGTGCTGGTTACAAAAACACAAATTGGTCAAATTTATTGACATTTTTAACAAGAATATCAAAATTTGGTATATTTTCAAAAGGTTTGATTAACCGTTTATATTTATCAAAGATAATAAACTTTAGCAGTATTTTTTCTAATATTGCTATTATTTGCAGTAGCACTTTATCATTAGAAGATTTTTTATCATTGAAAGATAATTGTTCAAAATTAGGTATCAAAAATTATGGTTATACTTGTAAATTTACAAAATTTAAAAATGATTTCATATCAAGTTCTTGTTCAAATATAAACTATATAAACTTACCAAATATAGAATTTTTTTTATTAATTGCTTCAAATCCCCGTTTTGAAGCTTCTATTTTTAATGTTCAATTAAGAAAACGGTTTTCGTTTGGTTTATTTAATGTTTGCTCTATCGGTTTACCCCATATTGGTACGTTTTCTATTTCGTTCATTGGGGTTTCTTCGACATTTTTATCAATTTTTATCGAAGGTCAATTAAATTTATGCAAAGATGTTATTAATAAAAATACAGCAATCATTGTTGGCTCATCTATTTTTAATAGGTTTGACGCTAATCTTTTATATGATTTGTTTTCTTTTTTAAAAAAAATTGTTTTTAGTATAAACCATGAAAAATTTTTAATTGATGGTTTTTTGAATAAAACCATCAATGCTTGTGGTATTTCTGTTTCAGGAATTTCTTCTGTTTGTATAGAATCGTTATTAACAAGTCAAACAATTTATTTGATTGGGTCGGACCACAGTTCAGACCTTGTAAATTCACTAATTTCACTTGATAAGTTAATTGTTTATAGTGGCACACACAACACATTCTTTTTACAATCATCTGATTTGGTATTACCAACATTATCTTTATTAGAAACAACCGGTACTTTTTGTAATTTGGAAGGGTCGTTGCAAAAATCAAACATTGTAACAAAATCCGTTACAATGGCCAAAAAAACAAATTTATTAATTTCTTTTAAAACTTCTATTATATTAGAAACTGCATTTAATATAATACCAAGTTGTTTTTTCACAAAGATTTGTTTTAATTCAATTGAAACAAATATTAAAAATTATTCTTTACATTCTGGCTTTGCAAAACCTTTTTATTATTCCTATAAAAATAGGTTTTGTAAACTACCGTTTATAGCTTCTATTTTTGATTTTCATTTGATTGATACAGTAACGAATTCATCAAAAGTAATGATTAAATGTTCGCAAACAACTAGACTATCACATAAAAATTTTATCTTATAGCTTATCAGTGCACTATTCTTTATAATTGATATGGTTTTTTATTTTTTGTTATTTATTTTTAATTTTTCTTGTTTAGACGCTGCAACAAACTGGGATTTATCTTTTCAAGATCCTGCAACTCCCATTATGGAGGGTATTATAAACTTTCACAACCATATTATGATCTTCTTAACAGCTATTGTTGTTTTTGTTGCTTGGTTAATGGCACGAGCGGTCATTTTATTCGATGAAAGTGTTACTATTAAACCTATAAAATTCACACATTCTACACCATTAGAAGTTGTCTGGACAATTGTCCCAGCTTTCATTTTGTTAATTATCGCTATACCATCTTTTGCATTATTATACTCAATGGATGAATTGATAGACCCTACAATAACATTAAAAGCAATCGGACATCAATGGTATTGAAGCTATGAATTTTCAGACTATGCAACCCTTGAAGGTGGTGAAAGTTTAAATTTTGATTCATATATGATACCAGAAGACGATTTAACCGGCGGCAGTTTAAGATTATTAGAAGTAGATAATCGTGTTGTTTTACCAATAAATACTCATATAAGGGTTTTAATTACTTCTGCCGATGTTTTACATAGCTGAGCTGTTCCATCATTTGGTGTTAAAGTTGATGCATGCCCAGGAAGGTTAAACCAAACTTCTGTTTTTATTCGTCGACAAGGTGTTTTTTTTGGCCAATGTAGTGAAATTTGTGGTGTTAATCACGGTTTTATGCCAATTGTTATAGAAGCTGTTACGCTTGATAAATATGTAACCTGGATTGCAAATAAGCTTGATGGTTTATCTGTTTAATTTTTTTGGGATATAGCCAAATGGAAAGGCCACTGTTTTTGATACGGTTATTTTTGCAAGTTCAAATCTTGCTATTCCAGTCCTCTTAACGAATGAAATTTTTTGTTGTGGTTTAGATGCTAATTTACATATTTTATTTTTAAGGGAACAATTTTTATTTGTGATTTTTTATGAAAGCGAACGAAATTTTTTATATTTATGGCTTGCAATTTAGATCTAATTTACGTATTTTATTTTTAAGGGAACAAT
>Ga0115005_10000494_pt1 | contig 30155 bp, 35 predicted proteins | sample ArcOceMetagenome_FD_87163 | JGI IMG/M metagenome (GOLD analysis project Ga0115005, IMG submission 87163) | Marine eukaryotic phytoplankton communities from Arctic Ocean - Arctic Ocean - Greenland ARC118M Metagenome | ecosystem: Environmental > Aquatic > Marine > Oceanic | place: Arctic Ocean...
ACTTATTAGTTAAGGTTAAGTGTATTTATAACGTATCAATTATCTACTTTTACACGCATCAAGCAATACCACTATGCGATAAACAAAGACATATATCCTTTACGGTCTTTGTTGCGGAAGTCTTTCATCTGCTTACCAAACGCCTTTGACATCGCTTGGTTCATTTGCTGTTCTTTCTTGAATGCAACATCCAATGCTTTCTTTGCCGCTTTCCACTTAGGGTTCGACTTCACATCATCCGGTGTAAGTCCATTACCACCACCACCGTGTCCCAAAGACTTCTCTACCTCTTTGAGTTTAACACCAAGTTCTTTGGTCAACTTACGTTGCACACCAACTGACTTGGCAGACGCGACAAATGACTTACCATATTCTTTCTCGGCATCAACACTGTCTGTTATAAATGAACGAAAACTTTTCATTATTATCTTTCTGCTCTAATATCGCTAAGAGTTTTAGGTGCAGTAGATTCTTTAACCTCTGCATCGAATCCAACAATATCACGGAGGTTTGCAGTAGATAGAAGACGAAGATATCTTAGCTTAGAACTCTTAGTTTCAAACTCTGCGTGTTCGATCTCACCTTCACTAGACTTCTGAGATAGGTTATATAGAAGACCTTTCTTAACATCAATCTTAACTAAAGGAAAGATATCGCCTGCGACAGTGCGGCTAGTAGCATAACGGAATACTGTTTGACCAGTCTTAACCTTTGCTTCCTTACCGACATATGATTTGTCACCAGCATCCAGACCGAACAATACAATACCATCTATCTTACCGTGGCCACATACACCGATCTCTTTGTAACCCTTCTTGCGTCCATAAGAGATTGCCTTGTCTTCACCCCAGTTAGGAGTCTTATCCAAGAACTGCTGATATGCTTCGTCCAGTTCGACAGACTCAGTAGCATACTTCTTCTTTAGTTCTGCATGACTTGCGGCACGATCCTTGGCACGTTTGTCAAGATCAACACCGGACTTCTTTAGTCGGTTGGTCAATCGTGCGGCACCAGTCTTACCTTCTTCGACAGACTCTTTCATGTCTGCCATCAATTCTTTTACCGTCTTCATGTCCAGACCCATCTTCTTAGCAATCCACTGTGCAGATTTACCTTGATCGATATAGTCATGAAACTCTTTCATTTTTCCTTCTTCAAGGTTTACCGACTCAGAAACCGACTCGGCAAAGTCTTTAACAATCTTCCTTGACATTCTATTGTTTGCTTTACCACTAATTGCAGCAGTAAACGTCATCCTATTTTTTAAGGATCCTTTGTCACCCACGAAGGTAAGAAGTTTTTCTGAATCTAATTTATGTGTATTGATAAAATCGTCGACAGCATCAGCTCTAGTACCAGTGTATCTAGATATTAGTGAAGCGTTGTTACTTGCTTCGTCTAATGATTCAACACCTTCTTTAACTACCTTACCGACTTTAAGCATCTTGAAATCAACACCCAGACGTTTTGCTGCCATGCTGATTGCTTGACGAGCAGTCTTAGCCTTAACAAAGATTCCGTTCTTACCACCACCGATAGTCTTACCAGAGATAGTTTGTTTTGGTATCTCTACTGAGAAACCACCTACCATACCTTTGGCGCTCTCGTCCCAGTATCCTTTTTCTTTCTTAGCAGCGTTCTTTGCTTGATGTTTCTCAATCGCTTTACGACGAGCAACTTCTCTAGCATTAGTCTTGGCAGGTTTTGCAGCGGTTGCTTTCTTGTCTCGTTTATGCTTAGGAGTTTGGGTTATTGTCTTGGAGATATTCTTATATTCGTCTCCCTCTACAACCTCTACTGATTCCTTTTGCCCTGCACCCATGATTTTACGTGAAAGTCCAATAAGCACATTAATGTTTGATGTTTCCATCTTCTTCTTATTGGTATCAGATACTTTATCGTATACATGGGTAATGGTGCTTGCGGTGTACATATCTATCATAGTACCACCGATCTTTTTCGCTTGTTTGTTCTTGACGATATCTTGGAACTGAGGAATGAGGTTCTTACCTTCCGTGAGGTCGGTAGACTCTTTGATGAACGTAACAGGGAACAGTGCAGAACCGCCAGTCTTAGGATCTATCTGCATAGCAAAAGGTGTTCCTTTGATCTTGGTCTTAAAGTCCTTGTGAATCTTAGCGTAGTTCTTCGCAGTCATCTCGATCTCGCCTTTGGCATTTAACTTGCCTTGCGCTTCGTCAAGTTCGACAGACTCATTAATACCCATCTTAGCCGCCTTGGAAACAGTCATCAAAGTTTGATTGTCACTAGAGGTGAATGCACTATTACTGGGTTTTGTTTTAAACTTCTTAATGATCTTACGATTCTGAACAAGAACCCATGCTTCCGAAGCTTCGTACATAGTTTCTTCGTCCCAATCATCTGAGGCACCACGTGGTTTTTGAGTAAGATACTTGATAGCACCTTTTCGCAAGACAGCATCCGACTTACCTTTATTCGCGGCATACTTCTTCATTATACTCACGGTCTGGACAACCTTCTTTTCGAACTCTTTTGGAGAATCCTTTTTTTCTACAATCTTGCTTTCGTTAAGAGTTCTTAACTCACTAAAGTTCTTCACGTTTAACTTCCTCTTGATGCGCCCCGAATCATTTTCGTTGCGGTTGTATTAGTATTAGTTGCCTTTAGTTTGGGGCCTTGCGACCCCATTGTGCTAAATTGGTTGTTTTCAAAACTAGTAGACTGTAACTTTTCCTTCTTGGCTTGTGACATCTTTTTGTTACGAGGTTTCTTAGTCTTGCTCATAAGGTATCCTATTTATTTCTAGTAAGCTACTTCGATACGTTCACCAAACTTTTGCTGGTTGACAGTTCCGTAGACTATATTCTGTAGAACTCCAGAGTCGTTGTAACGATATACTGCTCCACAGTCAGTTAGACCGTTAGCATCTGCATTTTTCGCTGATACTAGTATATCATTACCGAAGACTGCCACACCAGCACGATTGACTACAGTACCATCACCCCATAAATCATCGTTCGCTTGTTGATCACCACTAATAACAACCTGATTAGTAAATCCTTCATCATATATATAAACTTTGCTGTTAAACTGAGTATGGTCGACAACAACCAACTTTCCGGATAAAGTAGTTTCTAAGGAATAGCCATATTGGGCAGAAACATTCGCAGTGTGTAGGACTTGTCCAGTTGAAGATAGTATCTCTACTCCGTAATCTCCACTACTCGCTGCCCAGTTGTCACCGAATTTAACAAAGCTTTGCAGCCCGTGACTGGTGGGGATAAACGTTTGATTGGATCCATCTACATCAAAACCATGTATTCCTCTAGCAGTGGCATCCCACTGCTCTGAACCGGCATAAATTCTACCCTCAAGGAATCTAAGTCCGCCGCCGCCAACGGTGCCGATTCGAGAGTATGTACCTGACACTACAGGAGTAATAACGTATGTAGGAACATTACGATCCAGTAAATCTACGACGATAATCGCACCAAGGCCATTTGGATAATATTCAGAAGCGTTAATGAATATTTTTCCTGCTCCAATAGCGATACTCCTAGCGCTGTCGTTAATTTGGGCTGCCATAGCGGAATCTACTGTCGCATCGTTAAAGGTCTGTTCTAACTGACCAGTAGTTTGGTCATAAATTCTAATTTCACTATTTGACCGTGCGATACTTACAACTTTACCATCACCACCGGCACTAGACTGTGGTGTTAGTGTTTGTAAAGTGATAGAGTTACTACCGTCAACATCAGACATCACCAAACCACCACGGATAGTATTGTAGGTCGCGCTCCACACGTTAGACGTAGAGTACATTAAGATTTTATTTGGTGTAGGTGCGCTCGGTGCACTCGGTGCACTAGGCGGAGCAACATATGGAAGTTGAGTCGCTGGCGCTGCCGGCGCTGTCCACACATGTGCTTGGTTCTGTCCATCATTCCTCGCAACAGTAATTAATGATCCGCCCGAAATCGAGACAGACTGTCCCATGAAATCATAATCAACTGGAGTTGGATTATTTGCAGTATATAACAATGAACCATCTGTCATATCATAAACAAAGGCACGGCCGGCGTAGTCTGTTGTCCGGCCGGGGACGTGGGCGTAGTCACTAATAGCAAGATATTTACCTGAAACAGAAATATCCCTACCGAAGCTGCCTGTGGCGATAGTTGGAGTAATAGTTTGTAGTAAAGAACCATCGGTTATATTAAATACGTATACTACACCAGTGTCATATCCAAAGGTAGGACTATCTTCGTTAGGAGTAGCAATGCAAATATAGTCACCAGAAATCTTCACTGTGGTGCCGAAATAATCCAAGCTGCTTCCTTGTGGATTATTGATAGTTCTCAAGAACTGTCCGTTTGAGGCGTCAAATATTTCTACGTACCCGTGGTTTGATCCGCTCGGCACACCAACCGCGACATAAGAGTCCGATATAGCAACAGCGTGTCCCCAACGTTGGTTTGTTCCTACTGGCGCATGTGGTGTAATTTCTCGTACTAGTAATCCTGTAGAAACATCATATTGATGAATCTTTGGCTGGTCGGCGTATGCATCTATACCAATTGCGGCATACTGTTCAGACAATCCAATACAGGAACCGAATGCAAGGTCTACCCCAGTGTTTTGAGCATAACCAGCAGGGAGGAATGAATGTAATAATGTACCAGTTGTTACATCATGTAACCAAGCTTTACCAACACTGAACCCATCATTGGTCGCGTAGTTCTTGGATGCTATTAATATATGGGTTTCGTTCATAAGCAACCCTCTATATCCCCCGAACCCACTGGAACCGTACGGTTCTGCATTGTCTGGCCTAGTTATGGTATGAACAACATTACCAGAAGTATCATATATAACTACTTCGCTGGGCCCGTAGATATGACCTTGAGCAAACCCAGTGCTGTTACTTGCCACGGCACCTGTTGAATCACCACCACCATTCGATAGATTAAATGGCTGTGTTGCTGAAGTCCAATCATATGCTGGAGCTGGCATCACCGGCGCTGGGCCAGCGTTTGAGATGGAGAGTTTCATGCCCGCACTAAATTTGCTTCCTGCTTTTAATTTGATACCCATTTGTTATGTTTTCCTTTGAAAATAGTAGTTAAATTTTGTATTGCTATTTAGGTATTTCGGATTATGCTAAATCCTTGTCGTGGTTGAGACCACCTTTCTTTTTCTTTACTATAAAGGCGTTGACTCTCGCCATTCCCCACTGCTGGGGGGTTGTGCCTGGACGGTGCCCAGTCTTCCATGCAGCAACTCCACGTTTATACACAGTATTTAGTGTATCTGTAGATATACCTGACTTCTTTGCCTTTGCAGAGATACCGTCCGGACTTTCATCCAAGTCAACTGTATCATACATGGCATATCTCTTTTCGTCAAGGTATTTCTTAAAATTAATCATGGTTTCCATTTCCCTAACATACTATGCAGTGTTTTAGTGCTCATACCTGAATATGATTTGGCGACCTTCTGTGCATAATACTCTGTACTATGAGTTAGTTTACCTTTATTCTCATCACTCTTACGAGTCAGAAGCTTCTTTAAAGTAGACAAAGCATGTTGATATTCTTTTTTATTGATGGTCTTAGACTTTACTGTGTCCATGAACCCTTCGTTAATACCTTGACTATTCTCTTCTGCAACACAATTCGGGACTGTCTTACCACCTTTCTTTTTCATACCGACTTGCTTGTAACCGTCCCAACAATCTTCGTCGTACATGTCCTTGAATGACTTGGTGTACTTGGAAGGTTTGGTCTTTGCAGTTGCATCGCCTGGCGCAGGGCCGTCTTTCTTTGCTTTGAAGTGTGCGTCACGTTTTACCTTGGTAGATTTCTTCAATCCTTTGTGATAACGTGATGGTTGAGTCCCTTCACGATCCTTGATATCTGGATCCTGTCCTTCGTATTGCACGACCGGACTAGTAGTTTTGAAGTTCTTCTTACGCATGATAGTCTTGTTAACCATTTCGAACTCACCGTCCTTATAGTTTACAACGACAGGTAAATTTAGGTCTGACTGCATATCTTTCAATACTGCCTCAGCATCCCCATGCTTTTTTATGCCTTTGCCCTTGTTCTTTGCAATCTTCTTAAACAGACGTTGAAGTTCCGTTACCTTAATAGCAGGACTATTACGTGTATCGTTCATACGGTCTGCGAAGTGTCGAGTAAACTCAATGTCAATATTGAACTTCTTCAATAGACGATCACCGAACTTCTCTAAATCATTAAGTTGCTTCTGGTCAACGTCTTCGGAGATCAACTCCACAGACTCTAACCATTTACGCATCTTCTTACCATCGCTAGTTTCAACGATGACGTAGTTTGCACCTAGGACGGATATAGTAGCAACCTCTTCACTTTCTTTGATTACTACTATATCGCCTACCTCGAACAATTCTCCTTGCACGAACTTCTCTCGTGTTTCGGATACTGTCTCTAGTTCTAGGTGATTACGGAATCCATTTGCTTCTTTTAGCCCCATACCCTTACGCACGTCGTTAAATAACTTACGTGTGTCTGGATCTGACATTGACTTAGGAACACCTTGCGAGAAAGAAACGAAATCATCACTAGATGCGTTCTCTCTTTGTTTGGAAGCAGACATGCCTTCGACACCAGTAGAATCTGGATCTCTCTTACCGGCAGATACTATCTTGATATTTTTAAAATTATAAAAACCATGTCTTGCTTTAGTACCATTATACTTATTTAATAGTACATCGAATTCTGTAATTCTGTCGTCTCCAACAACCAGTGTTACGGATTTGTAACCTTGGTCATATAGTACGACCATGGCGTTGATAGCTGTTTTAACAGACTTATCCACCATGATATTCCGTGCGTGTTTCGGAAACATTTTTCTTGTGTGCTTGATTTTATCTGCGTATGCTAAAGGATTCTTCTTCGCGTCTTGTGACTGTGACACAAATACTTTATAGTCTGATTTCCCAGACTTTATTGCTAACGCATCCATCACCTTGCCATGGCCAATCGTAGGAGGATTCATACGACCAAACGTAAAGTAAACTTCTCGTTCTTCTTCGACAAGGTATTGACTAAAATTCTTAATCACTTTTTATCGCCTTTAGACCTATTTCTTTTGCGTTCGATTTCTTGCTTACGAACAACCTTTACAAGTTTCTTAGCCTGACGATCTATACGTGATTGTACGGCAGGACGTTCCATCCTTTTTTCTATGTCTTTCTTACGAGCGATAGACATATCCGCTTTACCTTTACCCTTAGTGATCTTAGCGACCATTGCATTACGTGCTTGACGACGTGCACGTTTCTTGAGGGTATCCATGTTAGCAATTTTCTTTTCGCTACGTTTACGTGCGATTGCAATTCTGGATTTATTTCTTTTCATTCGCTGTGCAAGTTTTCGACGTTGTGCTACGTCGAGTACTTCATTTACCATATCTTTAAATGACATCATAGTCATCTATTCCTTTTTTGGTTTATCCCATTATTTACGAGCTGAATCCCAGCCCTTTAATATATCGGATGAAAAGTTGTTGTATGAGAATTCCATACGATCAACAAGTTTCACCGCATCACCACCAAGTGTGTCAATTGCTACATAACCTTCTTCACCAGTCACTTTGTAACCTTTAGAAGTTTTAACGAAAGTATCAATTGTCTTTAGTTTGTCTAAACTATTTATAAGTTTTAATTTGACCAAAACTATCAATTTCTGTAATTCGAACATTTTAACTAGGTTAGCACGGTTTTTTGCAGAGAAAAACTCCATTTCATCTGCATATTTCTGTCTCCACGTCTCCTTACCACGTTCAGACTTCTTACTGTCTATCTCCTTTTTATAGTAAGCTTGTCTATTACTTATCAATCCGCTAACATGTCTTTTTGAGTCAGGTAACAATGCACCGGCACGAACGAACGAATTGTTGTAGGTTTCTATTGCCTGTGCTAACTTCGGACTTGCCTCTAAGGTCTTTAGAGTTTTTGCAGAGGTCTGCTTGAATAGACGGCCGATCTCAGTCAAACGTGCATTAACTTCAACGGTGTCCTTGTCTGACATTGTCGCTTTAGTAGCATCTCGCAACATCGCATCCTGAGACCATACGTGTTTAGACTTCGTTAGTTTAGAAACATCTACTCCGTATGATGCTGTCATAGATTCGAAAGTAGCACCTTTGTACGTAGTGTGCCACACGATACCGATCTTAGCATCTCGTACAGATTTTGCTTGATCATATGGTACTGCATATGCAATAGTGTTTGGGTGGAATACTGTATACTTCTGTCCTTCGATAGTCTTAGTAGACACATCGCCTTTACCGAACAGGAAGTCTCCCTGAATAACACCGACGATTCCTAAGGCAGGAAGATATAGTAATGCTTCCTTTAACTTCGCATTTAGGTCACCAGATGTATCAGCATCGATGTCAGCATCAGTCTTGTATACCATTGGATTCTTATTGAATATACCTTTCTTAGCAACAAAGAACTTACCATCACTTGGATCTGTTCCACAGAATACAGCAGGAGCACCGTCCCACTTAACAGAGACCTTACCAGCACCATGGCCAGCAAGTAGATCTCGTAGATCACGTAGAGCATTAATAGACTGTCGAGTACCATCAACACCACCATAGAGAACCTTGTCCTCAATGTGAGTCATGTGAGTATTTTTGTTCTCTGTGATGAACTGTTGAAACGTATTCATAGTAACACTTTTCCTGTTGCTGGTTTGCTCTTATAGTCGCACATTATGTGTGAAGGATACAAACCCCCCTGTTTATTTCTAATGTTTATCTTAAAGTCAAAATATTGATTGCTGAACACGATATCAATACGTTTACCTTTGCCTGAAGCACCACCGTATTGAATCTCAACATCACCCGTGATAGTAGAATACTGCGGATTTTTCGCAGAAGACATTTCCCAGAAGTAAACCTTTCCACCTTCCATACCATGAACCATCCAATAACCAGAGCCGATACATGTTTGAAGGAAATTCTTTAACTTGGTGTTGTTCATAGAGGTTTTTACAGAAGGAAACTTTTGTTTTCCATACTGCGTGAACACCTCACAAAACATAGTTTCGTCCAACCCAAACGTCTCTATTATCTGCTTACCGATTGGAGTAGTGACTTCATTATTTAACATGTCTCTCTGAGTGAAGATCATTCCAACACCAGCATTCATGAAAGTGAGAGTACTTGAGAACTTCAAAGATAGATATGATTTTTTGTTGTTGGCGTGAACTAGAGTAATATCAGTCAACTTCTCACCATGTGCTTTATGGTCATTAGGTGCAATATATAACTTACCACCCTGTACTGCGATAGGACGACTTTGGTTCTGTCCACCTTCCGCCAATATCTTTACTACCGGAGATCTCTCCTTTTTAGCACAAGCTTTGAGAATGTAGTCTACTTCTTTCGAATACGTCTTACTACTCATAGTACCCGAAAGTTGTTCGTTTAGAACATCAACGAAGTCGTGTTCGAATTTAATACCTTTGTTTACTCTGGTACCGCCGGCAGGTTGACCACCAAATTCTTCGGTCTTCTCTAATTTGGATATAAGAAACGATTTATTCGCAGACTGCCCTTGAAATTTACCGCATACTAAAATCTTTCTTTGGGAAACGGGTAAAAGTTTCAGAGCAAATATCATACCCACTATATCATGGGTATCTCCAGAAGAGATCTTCTTGTCGTTTATCTTAATATATTCTGCGACCAGAACACCTTCTCCTTCAATAACAAAATTATTAGACTTGCCGTTTCTAGAAAAAACCTTTTCGACAAGAAGCTCAGAACGATACTCCTTGTTCTCCTTGGTAATTTCTTTGTAAGATAAAGCTGCCATAAAAATTCCTTCGTTATTTAACTCAAGTTTGTTTATAGAGTATAACAGATACTATTTATATGTCAAGAGCATTAGCACTATTTTCGGCATTATATTGAGCAATAGTCTCACGGAGTGGTCGAACCCAATTGTCGCGGTGTTCAACAAATACTTGTGGTTCATTATTGTCTACAGAGATGATTGTGACCAACTGAGTGATAGGCATTCCTGTGCGTTCTTCCCACATGATTGCATAACCAGACTCTTGCATGAAGTAATTCTTGATCCAGTCAAGACGTTTAGGTTTCATAGAAGTCTTGTAGTCAATGATAGACAACTTACCATCGAAGACACCGACGCAATCCACACGACCGGCAACACCTAAGTGATTAGAGTATAGAGGTGCCTCTTGCGCATGAACAATAGTCAAGCGTTCGTCAAGGATAGGTTTGATTTTCAAGAAAGATTCTATAAGATCAGGGGTACGTTTAGTCAACGTCTGTTCACCAGTATCGATGTTCATGGCCAGATACTTGTCATAGTCAAGATCATTGTCTACGTACTTCTCACAGATTTCGTGAACAGCAGTACCACGCGTAGAGGCGCGATAAGAAATTCGATTTGCTTCTTTCTCACCGACACGAGCTTTCCATTTCGCAATAGAATCACGAGATAGTACAGAAAGTACGGTAGTGATAGAGGGAAGGTTGACACCTTCGGGAGTTTCGTATTGTCGACCGAACTGTGTAGTAACAGCGGTCATTTCTTGAAGTTCGACAGGAACGTGTGTAAACATAATATAATCCAATTCAATTTAATATACTACATTATAAAGGATTTGGACAGATTTGTCAAGGGCGATGGGTGACTCATTTCACTTTATTAGTCACGTAAGGATCCCCACGAGTACGGGGCTCTTAATGGTACTTTATGATTGATGAACCTTAACTTGTTGGGATTGTGGTTTCCCGACTGCCGTGGTATTAATAACACGCACGTTTGAGAGATCGCAGTTACCAAGTTAGTGCGCTATTAAAAGCACAACGTTCATCTCTGTAGTACCGAGCCCCGTACAGTGGGGAAATTGGTGGAGCCTAACGGGATCGAACCGTTGACCTTCGCCGTGCAAGGGCGACGCTCTCCCATCTGAGCTAAGGCCCCAATTTCTTTTAATCAGAGTATCTTTATTTATAACTCCGTTATGGGAACTCTTGTGTTATGTAACTTGTTCTTCCCATGTAAATTTTCTAATTCTTTTAGTAGTCTTGCCATCCAAGTTAAACGCCCTCTTCCTCGGATACTACCACTTTCCTTTACTGCGATACCTGATATTCGTAAATCATATATGTAGGTAGGTTCTTTAGACTCTTTATGAGCGACCATCACTAGTTCGCCTCGTTCAAAGGCATCCTTTACTTCTAAGTATTGAAGGGTGTCCTCTCCAACAACTAAATCTTTAAATCTGTAAGGTATTACCTTTCTCGACATAAAAACTAGTCGAGTGCTTAACTCATCCATTCCCATTCCACTTCTGAGTAGAGTTATATATTTTCTAAACATATCAACATCAGCTTCGGTTGCGTCTGGGACATTGTCTGCTATCAAATCACCATTTACGAGTAAATCCCAATCTAATACAGCAGAACCTTGGCAATAATGCCTAGGCATATGGGTTATATCTTCATGTGGCCTTTTTTCACATTGCGTTCTTTCTGCGCTTTGATCATCAGGTGACATAAGGGATACCTGATTAACTAGTATCAAAGCATCCGGACTATCTTTTTTCCCCATCATTCTTTGATAACAGTGAACACCTCTTGGTGTTAGATAGTCGTCTCCATCAACCAATACTGCATGTGGCACATCGTCTTTGTCAAACTGGTCTAAGAAACTGTTCTTACCAGTAGCGGCTGTACCATCACTCTCCGTTATAAAGTATCGAAGATCTTCTTCTTTACAATAAGATTCTGCTTGTTCTCGAAACCTATTGTTTAATGTGTTTATAATTACCGTAGTATTGTTTTTTGACAGTGTGTTAAATTGCCGTCTTAGTGCATAAATATTGTGGCTAGATAAAACATAAAACATTAGAAATTACTCTATGAAATCTTCTCGTGTTAGTGTCAGATTATCTTTATTTATAACCTTGTTTATCTTTACTTCTGTAGGCGCTTCTTCCGTGTTCTTCTTACCGAAGATGTTGTCCCAGTTATCACGTCCTTGTTTTGATAACGACTTGGAGCGTATAGCATCCCCAGTAATATCGTTCTTTGTTGCCATCGTTACACCTGTGTTTGCTGCTTTACCCAATTGAGTTCTTGGATGATTCTGTTATACCACTTAGAATCTGCTTCCGAATTATTCGGATTGTCTCGTTCTATAGTCAACTGTTCTATTCGAACGTCGAGATACTCAACTCTCCTAGAATTCTTACGTCTTAGTCGGTCAAGCATACCCTGCTTGGTACTAGTCATCACTTCGATATTTTTGGTATTATAATCCATTGTCAGTACATCCTAAGTCGTCTTGTGACTGCTGGTCATTGTTGGTTACACAGTTACCACTAGGCAATGTGTCTGGTACATATCTCATCAAATCTGGATCATACAAACTCTGCTCTAAGAATGCAATCAAGTTTGAGATATCTTCTTCACTCAAATCTAATGGAACAAAACGGTAGTCCACATCAGTCGTTTCAACTTGTGGATGTTGTGGGACTGCGGCAACTTTATATCTTACCACATCTTCAACACTGGTGAACGAACCACCATGACCAAATACAGTAGTATCTATAAGATTGTAAAGTGGTGGTACTTTGAACGCGAACTTTTCCATACTGTCACCAGTAAATCCAGCACGACCTTCTTTTACCGCTTGCTTAACTTCACCGACAGTCTCTTCCCACATATCCAAGTCATGGAAACCAAGGGTCATAAACACTTCTTGTGCCATAGAACCTACAGGGGATGATAGTGCAGGGCCATTATGACAACCAGCACAGTTACCTTTACCGAAGAATACTTTTGCACCTTCTACTTCCTCTATAGACAGTGCAGTCTCATCTCCACGTAGGAACGTTTGGAATGGTGCACGGTTTGCAAGGATAGTTCTTTCGTATGCGGCAATCGCAAAGGATGCTGCCTCTAACATATCGGTCGGTCGTGAAGTTCCGTATGCAGCCTCAAACATCATCTGATAGGTTTCGTTGTTACTGAGTATAGATTCATCACTAGTAACATCCATTCGGTGAACACCTAGACCGGCAACTGCTTGTGTTTCAAGACCAGACAACTGTCGTAGGTTTGCTTCCTTCGGAGTACCTTCGGTGAAGTGACGTTCAGGGTCAATACCCACATTCACTATACCGCCCATCACATTACCAAACTGACCGTTCCATAACATCACTTCTTGATATGCACTATTCAATACAGTAGGAGATGTTAGTGGTTGTATGTCTGCAAGTTCTTCCATACCTTCTGCAAAAGTACGGTGATCAAAACCGACACCGCCTTCACCAATACCTTGGCGAATACCAGACTTGAATCCGTTCTGGCCGTTGTGACATGATGCACAAGACCACGTGTCGACCATATCGGTCTTGCTAGTCTCAGACGAGGACATACCAGTTTCATGATAAAGTAACTTACCTAACTCTACTTTCTCAGAAGTAACAGGGTTGCTAGGATCTTGGGGGATGTTGAAGAAGTCATCACTTTCTGGGAGAATGTATCCTTCGTACGAACCTGTAGGAGAGGTCACGTTCATTATATCCCTTAACTCACCAATAGATATCTCAAGAGGAGTAGGTGCTGGGGGAATAACTGCAATCGGTTCAGGGGAACTAGCAGATCCTCCACCACACGATGCTAGGAAAATAGATGATGATAATAGTAGTACTTTGTACTTCATGATATAGGATCTCTTTGTAAATGGCGGAGAGTGTAGGATTCGAACCTACGGAACCTTGCGGTTCGTCTGATTTCAAGTCAGGTGCATTCGACCACTCTGCCAACTCTCCATTTAATACAGCTATTGTAACACTTACTTATACGACTGTCAAGTCTTTTGAAAATTATATTGGCTGGGGTGGGAGGATTCGAACCTCCGATATCGGGATCAAAACCCGAGGCCTTAACCACTTGGCGACACCCCAACATTACCTCTTATCACTGGTACCACTTGCTTATTGATTAAAGAGAGAAACAAGACTCTCTGGCAAAGGGTGCACCACTGATTCAGTTATTTGAAAAGGAGAATCAGATCCTTAATTCTTACGTAATCCTTTACTACCTTTATGGAACCGTCCCCATATACAATGAGCAACTTCATGTCCTATAAGTTCTGGTTCGTACTTCCACAATGGATCTTTAATATATATCTTACACGTACCTTCGGTTTCATTCCATCGGGTGAATGCACTTACTTTGTTCCAACCGTGTCCTATGAATTCTTTACGTGCAGCATCATACTCTTCATCAGTTTCTAATAAGATGAATTCTACGATAGGTGTTAGGTTTTCGATTTCCTTTACTAAAAATTTATGATCATCCTTGGCGAATTTAAAACTCTGTGCAGATGCAAAAGATGCTACGATCAGAGCGATCATTATAAAGGCGTTTTTAATTGTCATGTCGTTTCCCAAAAAAGTGGTCGGAGATGGAGGATTTGAACCTACGACCTCTGCACCCCAAATGCAGCGCACTACCAAACTGTGCTAATCTCCGAGTAATAATAAGCAGTTTTTCACTTACTTAGGTGACGGGCGTAACGACCAGTGCAAGTTTAAAGTCCTTCCGAGACTATGATTTATCTAATCTTCTTCATGAAATAGAGCGAAATATACAATAAGCAAAGTAACCGCTCCAACAATCAAGATATCTAAAAGTTCCATATCTTCCTTTAAGTTGGTGGGTGGAGCTATATATAGTTCCAACTTAAATGTAGATTTGGCTAACAGAAGAAGACTATTGATTACTTCTGTTGTGTATTTTTTGACGGATTGTTATTTGGCTTAGTGCCTGTGCCGCTATACTTCTTGCCTTTCCTAAAGAAAGTTAAGTACACAAATACAGCAACTACGAGTCCTACGATTAAGAATTCCATGATTCTCTCCTCTGGTGTATGAATCTATATTTATATAAAATTTATCTGGTGCCACAAACCCCTTCTTTGACCTTAGCTAAAGATAGCCTATCTTTATAACTATTAACTCGCACGGTCTCCAGCGCTTCTGACTAACGGTACCAGCTACCGACCTACTTGGTGTCGTGTTCCTATTTGAGGTAACTAATCCTCATTCTCATCGTAGAAGGAACAACATACTACTAGTCTGAGTTACCAGACTCGTTCTTTACGTATTCTCCAAATCATGTGTGTGTAATGCTAATAGAGCATAATGCAACACCTTCACAAGATCCTTTCGGTGATCTGATACATCACCCTTGTTTCCATAACGTGCATTATACTTATCCACATTACCTAGAAAGAAACCCATACCATGCCCGCGATCAATAATGACTTCACTGGATTGAATACCAGAAGTGCAATAGTGTGCGTTGTACGTCGAGTCAATGTAATTCTTAAACTCTTCTATAAGTTTACCTTCGTTAAATTTGTAATCTATAGTACCGATATCTGCGGCAGATTTCATTGTAATCCCTGCGGTGCGATCAATATCCTTATAGTGACTGAATACAAAGTCATCTGTATCACGTAAACCAACTTGGTTAAAGCTTTCAAAGACATCTGTATCAGGAACAGGCATCCTATGTTCATATGGAGCGGAATCGACTGGGTAGGTTTCTCCATCAAAAGGTGGAGTGTGTGCGTATATTAATTTACTCATAAAAATTCTCTCAAAAGTGCTGATCCCAGCATTACCATCATAACGGAGTTTAGTATAATCAGTGCACGGTCTTCCCACATCACTGACACCCACGCCCAAAGTCCTGTACCAACAAATCCTACGGCAAGATCGTACAATCTCCAATCAGGCCCTGCTTGTCGAAACATTACAGCAGTGAGGATGCAAACAGTCGCAGCCCATTTCACATACCAGTCAAGATTATCAGGGTACCATTTATTGTCAGGTTTACTTACAGGCTTATTCATTACGACTCACTATTTCATTTATTGGTACGAGTGAGAGGACTTGAACCTCCACGTCTTGCGACACTAGAACCTAAATCTAGCGTGTCTACCAATTCCACCACACTCGCATTCTGGCTCCGAAGGTTGGGATCGAACCAACGACCAATTGATTAACAGTCAACTGCTCTACCGCTGAGCTACTTCGGAATTACTTACTAAGACTATATTATACTACAAACGACACTGTCTGTCAAGAGGCCTGTAGAGATAATATGTCTTGATTTGAAAACCCACGTTTCACTAGTTCATTACGAAATTTAACTTTAATCTTGGGCATACTACATCTTCCAAACTCTTCTAAAAGACTAGGAGTAGGAAGGGCGTGCATATAATATCTTGTGACCTTAACCTTTCCGGTTGTGCGGTCTTTAACTTCTGAATCTTCTTTGTACTTTATAGGCATAACGATAACTCTCTCAATTAATAATATGGCATCCCATAGGGGAGTCGAACCCCTGTTGCCGCCGTGAAAGGGCGGTGTCCTAGGCCACTAGACGAATGGGACATTGTTCGGCTATTATAACAAAAAGGATCTGGTCTGTCAATAGATCTTTTCAATTAAAATGGTAATTTCTCCAATAGAACTTCGTACCATGATTGCCCAATCGAACACATCAACATGTACAGTATCATACTGGTAATCTTTGGTGATCTCTTCTGCGGCACGATCTATTGCCCGTTCTGCGTCACCGTACACACAGATTAATCCGCCTGTGTGATCGTATAATATATATGCATTATCTACGTCCGTGTCTTCCGAGAATAAACCTGTTGGAAGTTCTGCATAATCGATTGTCATTAGTATTCCTCTTTATAGAAAATGTGATCACCAATCCTACCTATAAGTCTCATCTTTTCGTGGTAACTCCACGTTGGATTTACATAGTCAGCATGGTAATGCGTAGATCCTTCTGTTAAACCATTATGCTTAGTATAGTACATCATGTCATGTGCAATATCTTTTGCACGTAACCAAGAGTATGTTTCTAACGGTTCATCAGAGAGACCGTCACAATACCAACTAAACTGGCACTTATTCTTCCTTGGTATTTCTAGACCTCTATCGAGGCCCCACTGACTATATACCGCTTGCTTTACAACACCACATATCGTTGATGGGTATCGTCTATCCTGTACTCTATTTAGAGTAACGTCTGCAACTGAATACTGACCGGCAAGACTTTCGCTTCTTGCCTCATGGTATATATTCATTGCGAGACATTCAAGTTCTCTTTCGTCTTGGATATTAGGGGTTTCTGCATGAACAAAAGTAATGTAACCTAAAAAGGCAAGCATAGAAATCGAGATATATAAACGCACCATAAAGTTCTCCTAAGATTAAAGAGCTATTATACACTTATTGGGGGAAGATGTCAAACAGTTTTTCGCAAAAGTTTTAGAAGTTTATCTAATTTCTTTTGTTGTTTGGGGGTGGGATTGTCACCTACCTTAGATAGTAGGAGAGCATATTCTTTAGCGAGATTCGACTGGTAGTTCATTGTAGTTCCTCTGTGTTAGAGTGTCATTATACTACAATGAACTTCCCTTGTCAATAATTTCTTAGCGAGTTTTATTTTTCTTTTCTGCGGCAATCCACTTCTTAGACTTGGCATTAGTTACCGGAGACTGAGTAAATTTTGTTACGTCTTTGTATGCACGAAGAGTTTCGGCAGTCCAGTCTTTACCATCTGAGTTATCGACAACTAGAAAGTTCTTCTTACCGAACAAGGTCTGGAATGCACCTATGTTGTTTTGGATCTCTTGCCAATATTCTTTGACCATATCATCAGGTAGTTTTCTCGCTCTTGCGCGATTTCTAGCCATAGCAGTTTCTAGGTCAGTGTTGACGAATATCATCGCAACATCATATCCAATCTTTTTAAGGTCTTTTGCTTGGGTCTTCATCTTTTCAAGATTCTTACCAGTACCGTCGATGACTAATCCTAACCGACCTTTAATATACATCTCCAGTCTAGTTTTAGTTATTGCAGTAGCCTTACCTCGAAGTTCTTGACCTTTAATAGAAAAGATATTCTCAGGACTCATTTCTAGTCCTGCTTTCTTTAGTCCTGCTTCGAACGCATCGTCAGAATTACTTACTCTATAACCCATAGAGGTTAGTCCAGTCTTACCGACTATGAAAGACTTACCTGATCCAGGCCCGCCTGCAAGAAAGACTGCTTTGAAGATTGCAGGGTCGTTGACCCCTTCGTTCAGGAAGGTTTTAAAAGTTTTCACTTTTCATTAGTCCATGATTGAAATATTTGCATAGCAGCTTCAATGAGTTCAGCCTTCTTAGTTGGCATACGCCCCGTTGATTCTCCCAATTTTGATTTGTTTTCTTTAACATATACTTTTAATTGAGCAACAGTCATTTTAGAAAACATACCCCTTTGCACAGCAATGCTTTCAGCGTGGCGATCTACCACAGGCGTTGATGGCTTTACTGGGGTAGTACTTTTACCAGTTGACCCAGTGCTAGATTTTTTACTAATAACAATAAATGCTACTATGACTAAAATGATACCTACTAAAATTACGTTATCGCTCATTACATTACTCCAAAGTTATATTATACTGTTATATTTATACGTTTTGTTGACTCGACTTAATGAAAGACTCAAGTAATTCGTTCGCAAACACTACTTGGGTCTTTTCGCCCGGATGTCCGTGTGGTTTCATATCATCCAGTTCCTGACAAAGACTGTATAGATCTATACCCTTACCCATCCCAACTCGACTAGTGTCTTTTAAACTACCAATAGAATCTTTTACCCATTTACTATACTCCGGTATAGAGGCTATAAGATCTTTATCTAACAATGGAGCAGTATCTTTAAATCCGGGCGCGTCTGTCAAGATGGCCATGATATTAGACCAGTTTCTTGTATGGAAAACACCTTGGATTAATTTTATCCCAACTGCATCACATATGACCTCAAGTGCCTTCATCATACTGAGAGTGTGCATGATATCTGTCTTAGAATCATATGCAGTACCATACCACTTTTTCATACTAGCTCTTTTTTTCTGGCAGTATATTAAATCAGTACGCAATTCTGAGTACTGTGTGACATCGTTCTGTCTACCAATCTTAACTTCACGATCCGGTGGCATATACTCTACGATCTCTGCACGTTGCCATGCAGACCACATAACTACTAGATGAGTCACCTTACCTCGATTGTCATCATTATGAAGGAAGTCTGTAACTTCCCTAAAGATCTTATCGTTACAGGCACCACATATACCACGGTTCACATAGTCAATACCTAGTTTCCTAGCAAGTATTGAAGTGAAAGTCCGTCCCCAGTGAGTAGGGGGATCTTGGTCAAATCCTTCTAACTCATCCCCCCATACAAAACTACATCCAGCAGTTAATAACATTATTTAAACAACTCTTCGTAAAGTTCAAAAACCTCGTTCGTCTCAGTGCGAGCCTCTTCTAGGTTTCGTTTATGAAATATGTTAGCGATCTTACGGAATTGTTTTTTATCAATCTCGTACTTCTCAGCAGTAACATCAACGATGTCTTTCATCAGTTCTTTCTCTGCGTCGATACGTAACATGCTATCTGACATCTCTCGTACCGCAGCTGCGACTTTTTCTTTATCCGGCCCAATCATTATGACACCACCAAGTTTATTCCACTAGTTGCTTCAGTCCACGCATCAGAAAATGCTTGGTTCGTCTTAGTACATAATACATACTGCTGAAACAAAACAGTATCAGGATTTTCTTCACTGGTCATACATACACCACGAGCAAAACCAATACCCTGTTCACCAGTAATCAACATACGTGGGTCTTTTAGAGTTACCGTACCATCGGCACTAAAGTTATCTAACCTCCCAACATACTCACCGCTCACTGTCACTACTGTTACTACATCATTAGTCTTCATTATTCACTCTCTATATCATCAATTAACATATCACGCATTGCTCTCGCTTGCGCATCTTCGGGGTTGTTCACATTGCCACCATTAACAAACTTGTAGGCTAGTGTGATTCTCTGACACCCTGCATAAGCAGCATGCCAAAAATGTAAATCTTCTTCTTCTCTCGAACCAAAGTAATAGTGTCTGCATTGCCAGCCAGGCACATCATGGATACGAGTAATTTGATCAGTCTTCTTATCGTAGTATTCGAAATACCCTTCTCCGGTTTCTGACCACGTAAACAATACTTGATACGCACTCGCATCATAATTGTTATGCCAACCAACAAAACCGCCTGGCGGATAGTATGAAAGTAATGCGGATGTGTGTGCACCAATGTCTGCAGCGAAGTCGTATTTGACCTTCTGCATAAACGCACCCCACATTTCCTTATCCGCACGAACCATTTTAGATATAGGTTGTGCAAAGTATCTGTCAGGCGGCCCTACTAGTTCAGGATATCTGGAGAGACAATCGTCTAAGTATAAACGAGAAGTGTAGTAGTCGCCTTTAGTGATATCACTGCGCTCATGATACGTCCAGTACTTCTCATCGTTATAAGATGGTTTAGACAACATCTCATCAGAAAATCCATTCAGGACACTCAAAATTTCTTTATTACGAATTACAACTTCACTCATGACTAGTAATCGCCTTCCTCATATTTTTCATTAGCACGTTTCAAAGCATCGTCACTGACTGCTCCCATTTCTATCAGGTAGGTAACCGCTGCGGAAATTCCTTCCTGTCTTCCCATTTTTTTACCTATTATATTAGCAACAAACATAAGACATAATACAAATATGGTATGTGTGAGTGGATCCATTATAGATTCCTTATAAAGTAAAACCTTCAAACTTCTCTGCGGAAATTCGTTGGCCTGAGTTAGAGTTATCAAAAACTGGGCCATGATCTACTTCTTTATTTAGTGGTGAATCGTTTTGATCCACATCAAACAACCTCATCTTACTACGGTCAATACCTACCACAAATCTCTGGTGGGCATTGGGATCACCGTATCGGTTCTTCAATTGTTTGACTAATATCTGTCCATTAGCAGTTAGTTCATCATTACTAATGAGTGCAAACATCAAGTCAGTTGTCGCTGGCAGTCCAAACGATTCAGAGGTATCCTCTAGACCAACATCGTCGTTAGAGTATCCAGAGCGAGTAGTCTGGGTGGCAGATACAACCGGAACATTGAACTCTACAGCAAGTCCACGCAATTCTTCAGCAATAGACTTAATATATGTATATGAGTTGATAGACCCACCCATGGCTTTCATACGAGCAGACGAACATATGTTTAGGTAATCGATAAAGATTATGTCCGCTGTGAACTTCTTCTTTAGTTTCAACTCGTTAAGTAAAGCACGGAAGTGAGACGCGTTTGCCGCACCAGTCGGGTATTCTTTAATGATCAACTTACCATTAGTCTTATCAGCAATACCCTTAACACGATCTGTGAACATATCTTTGCTGAGATTTCCTAACTGGTCGATAGGGACATTCAGTAAGTTAGCATCGATTCTTTCTGCGATACGTTCTTCGGACATCTCCATCGTAATATACAATACATTCTTTCCTTGAGTAAGTGCGGCCGCTGAGGCATGACACATAAACAGAGATTTACCAACACCAGTACCAGCAAGTGCGACGGTAAGCGTCTTATTAGGAAGACCACCCTTAGTAATACGGTTGAAGTAATCCAAATCCCAAGGAAGACGTTCTTCATCAGTGTGATAGAAATCCCACCGCTCGTCAACACTCTCTAGATAATCATGACCAATGTTAGTATCAAAGGATACCGATAGGGCCTTCGACAATACTTCGGGGATTGCATTCTTAGATAATTCTTGGTGTTTACCATCGATGATAGAGATTGACTCCATCACTGCATTGAATACTGCACGGTCTTGACACCACTTCTCAGTACGTTCAGTCAACCAGTCCATGTCTTCTTCGGCATACTTGAAGATATCCGGTAGAATATCCATAGTGTGACGATAGTGCTCATCCGACATTCTATCCTCAGAATCAATCTCAATCTTGAGTGCTTCTTTGGAAGGGAGGTTATTGTATTTCGCGATATAGGCGGTGAACTCTTTGAAGATACTTTTGTAAGTACCCTCAAAGTATTCAGGTGAGAGGAAGGGGGCGACCTTCCTCATGTAGGGATCGTTAGTCAGTAGATTCCGTAGAATCGTCTGCTGTAGGTTGATGTCCGTCATGTGTATCCTTTTTGTATAATGAGCCAGTGTCTATCGCTGCGTCTAGGATGTCCCCTAACACTTCACTGGCGAACTCTTGCAATGCAACATGATCACTATTATACACGCTTGTGTCGTCTGTGTCAACCACTTCGAAGCTAAAACTTATATTTTGCTCCTCGCCATTAATTCGTACATTTTCAAAACGGATTGTTACGTCTCCAAAAGGAGAGCGAAGAAGATCAACATTCCATGCGTCCTTACCATCGACTACAGTAGGTATTAATTTGTAGTCGATGTTTTCCGAAGGTTTATCTAGATCTAAGGGTTTCATTATACTATTTCCTCTAGAATCAATTCAGGGTTGATTTCGCTCTTGTATCCTATCTGGTAAGTCTTCTGTAGGAATGTAGCAAAGTCACTTGTTTCGAAAATAGGTGCCCAGAACTCATTGGTCAAAGTATCCTTAGTACGGAACTTCTTATCTTCTGCTTCAGTACCGTGACAACGAGAGTACCAACCATTACTTGGTTTGATAACATAACCACCAGCCAATGCAACTTCGAGGAGACCAGAGTTCTTCTCAACACCACCATCCCAAGATACCGAGATTGGAATCTTAGACTGCTCTTTAACAAACCGAGACTTCTCGACCTTGATAACAAAATCATAACCAGTCACTTCGGTACCAGTCTTATTCTGTCGACGACCGATAATCCAGATATTGTCGGCAGAGTAATAGATACCAGTACCACCACTAACTACATCTTTCGGAAACAAGCCAATCTCTTTATAAGTGTGATTGATTGCAAGCATCGGAATATTCTTCATCGCCAGATACGGAGTTGACATACGGAACAGACCTTTCAGTGCCTTCGCACGTGACATGTCGGCAACACCTTTCTCGCTCAGTGCATCGTCAAGTTCTTTCTTAGACGCAAGGTTACCAATAGAATCGATAACGATAATAACATCGTCTTTGCGGTCTAGGTTCTCTAGTTGACTGATCAAGTCAAACTTCAACTCTTCGACATTTGCTATAGGTGTATGCAACACTCTACTAGTATCGATACCGAACTGTGCGAAGTATGACTGAGGTGATCCAAACTCGGAATCATAGAACAACATCACTGCGTCGGGTTTGGCTTCAAGGTATGCGCCTGCCATCAATAATGCAAAAGATGTCTTAAAGTGTTTAGATGGCCCTGCAAGAACTGTAAGGCCTGGCGAGATACCACCATCTACAGAACCAGATAACGCGACGTTCACCATCGGAACATCAGTCGGTACCATCTCTTTTTCTGTGAAGAATTTACTCGTCGATAAGATCGCTGTCTCTTTGATCTTCGAGTTCTTCTTTAGTTTGTCCATTATTGACATTTTTTCCTCCAAAATTTACGAATGTAATGTTATTAACTTTTTCTCTTTCATCAAGGGTGTATTGTACACGATAAGTACTATTGATGTCAAGTACTTTCTCTAACAAATCGAAACTAGTTGTAGTTCCATCAGCAAACTCATGTGTTGAAAAGTCTAAGAATGCTCTTGTGTCTTTGGGTAGACATGCACCACCGAATCCTCGTTTACCGTCAAAGCCAGGCACACGGGTGTGACCTACACCAACTCTATCGTCTTTACCTACTGCACGAACAATAGTATTGTAGTTGCAACCATACATGTTGACCAGATCATACAACTGATTAAAGAATGTGATCTTAGTAGACAGGTATGAGTTAATAGTATATTTAACAAAGGATGCTTCGTATGCGGTCATACGGTGATAGTCGTTAGTCTCGCATGCACCAAAGATCTCATACACATCAATAAGTTCTCGTGCGGCTACCGGCATACCACCTATAACATGAAACTTAGCACCGACAAAGTCTGCCTTAGCATTCTTCTCTGTCAAGAACTCAGGGTTATAAACGAAACGATCGATCTGTTCTCTACTCATACCAGAGTAAAGACGGTCAATAGATTCGGGGGTGATTGTAGATTTAACTACGACAAGAGCATCAGTATAGTTAAGACATTTAAGCACCGAAGCTTCTACGATAGAAGAATCTACCGAACCGTCATCTGCGGATGGTGTGGGCGCACATATAAAGAAACACTTAGGATGAATATCTGCTGGTGCGTCTGTCAGAGTATCAAGGGTAGTTTCATATTTGGGGTCATAGTAGTTGAAGTCGACAAGCGGATGCATAAACGCATACTCGACTGCCTGACCAACAAATCCATGGCCAACAATTCCTATTCGAAATCGTGTGGTAACATCGTCTGCTGTTGCTCTAGTCATTATTTGATTCCATTATAAGTTTTAAACCATTCGTAAAATCTTTCAACACCCTCTGCGATACTTACCTTCGGGTCATAACCAAGCGCTTGTAACTTAGCAGTATTAGACCAAGTCTCTAAAGTATCCGCAGGATGTTGGGGAGCAAGATTCTTAATTGCTTTCTTCCCAGTTTGTTTCTCGATCTCACCAATGAAGTCTAGCAACTCGACTTGTTCACCACGTCCGATATTAAATATCTCTCCCGACAGATCGTCATTGTCTAGGACAACTTCAATACCATCTAGGATATCATCTACGTAAGTGAAGTCTCTCTTCATCTTACCGTAATTATACACGGTTATTTCCTTTCCGTCAAGTATATTTTTAGTAAAGTCGAACAACGCCATGTCCGGACGACCCCAAGGGCCATATACTGTGAAGAAACGAAGACCAGTTGTGTTTAGACCAGACGATTGCATCTGACACTCATTCGCCCACTTGGTATAACCATATGCGTTTAATTGTTTACCAGTCTCTTCACCTTCTGTCCACGGAGTCGGGGATCCAGCATATACACAAGACGTTGACGCATATACAATGCGAGTCTCTGGTAGATGTTGTTTACAGATATCAATAAGGTTCTGTGTAGCATCTATGTTATTTGCGTGGTACGACTTCTCCTTTCCCATAGAATCGCGAACTCCTGCCATTGCGGCAAGATGAATAATAGTGTCTGGACGGAAGTCTCTCAATAACGCTTCGAGCTTTATCTCATCCTTTAGATCACATCCCCAGATATCTAGATCGAAGTGTTTCATACGATCTACTTTTAATTCAGGAGTGTATAGATGGTTATTGAAATTATCAATACCTTTCACTGTCAATCCACGTTTCTGTAATCGATCCGATAATTGTGAACCGATAAATCCTGCCGCACCTGTTACTAATACTTTATTCATATTAACTATTCCTGTAAATATATTCTAATGCCCTATCAGCCTCTACGGTCAATGGGCGGTTTTCATACCAGTTACCTGTCTCACGATCAAAATCACGACACATATCTGAGATCTGACTTGCGGTGATAGGGTAACCTTTCGCATATGCATTCCCAGCAACTGCAAGCATAATCTTATACATCTTAGCGTACCAACCACCATCATTGATAGTTTGGTACTCTACACCCAATCGTTTGGGCCAGAACGGACAGTCACGGTATGTCGACCAATTGTAGTCGGTATTATTTAGACTATCCTTACGATGTTGTATAACTGCCTGTTGCATCTCTACAGGTAGTCTGTCTAAGAAAGAATTACCAGTCTTTTCATGGTAAGGATGTTTTGCGATCAACTCAGATGTGTTTAGAGCAGACCCTTGATTAGTAATGAAGAACGAGGTCGCATTAGGGTACTGTGCAGGAACATAATACATACGTGCAAGATCTTTGGTCTGTGGATCTCCCATCTCACCCAGTTCAGTATTCAGTGCATACCAGAATGCCTTGATCCGAGCATTATCGATATGCTCATCTAGTCGAAATACTATTCTAAACTTGAGATGGTCGTCTCTGCTTGATGCAGTATTGTACACAACGTAGTCGTACTGGCCAAAGAGTTTGTGCAACTCTTGGTTAAGGACTCGTACATCGCTAGAGAAATTATGATCATCAACATCAACGCAACACCACCCACCCCAATAGAGAGTAGATTTATTACTACGCGTAGTATCCACTTCGAAAACAGCAGGACTAACAAGAGGACTAGAATTATTTCCACCTTTCTCTCCTTTCTCTTTATACATGTTCTTCAGGACATTTACGAACTTATCCCAATCGTCAAGAACCATATGGCGATGGGTCTTGTTATCGAACTGGTTTTTAAATATAGTTAATTCGTAATTCATGTGGCCATTATACCATAAAGTTTGGTGTCTGTCAACCGAAGAAATCCTCCAAGTATCGTTTGAAAAGTTCGGGGTCATCAACAAACCTCTCGTCCACGCCACGGTAATTCCTTCGGACACTTTTTTTCATGTATTTTTTTAAATGTTTTTTCATAGTGCCCTCAGAAAACTTCAATCTCTTCTTATGAGACCAATCATTATCTTGTGACCATTTATCATTGTCTAAATGTTGTTGGGAAATATCAAAGTCAAAAGAGTCTAGTGGTCTATCACTTTTTCTTCCACCGCCTCTGATAAACATCCTCTTCCCAGAATGCGTATCTGTATGGTTAGTCTTATTATTAGGTATCATCCAAAGAAATCCTCCAATGTGGCACGAGGTTCAGAAACCCAACCGACTGCGTCAAGAATTGGTTCGAGAGGGTCAATGAAAGTCTTACTGAACATTAAGTCGTAATCGATATACTTACCCAGTCCCAGTTCTTCGGGGAGATGTTGAGGATATGCCACAACGTTTTCACCCAGACGATTCGGTACTTTTAGATAGACGAACTTTACCTTCTCGCCTGGCTTGACCAGTTCATATCTATTACCAAGATTATTCTCCTTGATTAGATTGTTATAGCATAACGCACCACGAACGTGTATGGGAGTACCCTTCTTGAAAATAGTCTCTCGGTCTTTCCACTTATCGAGATTAGAGATACCACGGGGCCACGAAACATCTTCGGGTGGTAATGTATTAAACAGAGTCTTGAACTCACGGATAAATCTCTGGGTGGTTTCCTCGGTGCCTTCTACAATGACGCGGAAGATTTCTTTCATCTTGTCACGGACAACCGAAGGAGTCGATGACTTGATTGCCTCGATACCCATCATCTTGAGTTTAGGTTCTGCGTACTGTACACCCTCAGAGTTATGTACATTAAGGATATATCGTTTCTTCGCCATCCAGATACCACGGTCTGCGATTACCTCACGTTCCATCACCATACGATTCTCGTACGCACCAGTAACTTCTGCCATCTCATTATAAGAATTTTCCAGAACTTTCTCGAAGTGCTCGGAACATATCTTGTCAAGAAACTTTACAGGGTCTTTAGGAGAAAACTTATCCACAAGGGCAGACATACGAATGTAGAGAGAATCCGTGTCAATTGCTACAACATAATCTTCATCTGTTTTAAGAAGTTTCTGCATCTCATTATTGGCTGCTCTCTCTGCCCATTTGATTGCAAGTTGCCCTGCAAGAGTAATTGACTCTGCAACACGTTGATCAAAGTAACGGAAGTATCGATTACCGAGCGCACCATAGAGGGAGTTCATAAGAATCTTGATAGCCATCTGTTGGTTGTCCAGTGACGATATCCTATAGGCCAAAGCATTAGTCGGATTCTTCTGATATTCCTGCTGGAGTTTCAACATCTCCTTCTTGATAATACTACGTTCCGTATAGTATTGTTTAATCACCGTAGGAATAACCCCCTCTCTATCATGTGAGAAAGCGACCCCAGTTGGCGCAATAGAGACGTTAGATTCAGAGACCTTGTATGATCCATCAAGGAACTTATCGACGCTTACACCATTATGGAAACCGTCCATCACAGTCTCAGGTGACATGTTATATTGAACAATGATGTTGGGATATAGAGACGCCAAATCAAAAGAGGTAACCCAGTCGTGTGACCCAACTTGAGGTTCTTTAACATAACCGCCCGGATATGAAGTCTTAGGCTTCTCAGATTTGGAAGGGACAACTACCTTCATCTTGTTCAGCATACGGTAAATGATGCTGTCCCAGATGTTAGTAGTACCAAGTGTGTCACCATAGTTAACACCACCACGATATGCCATGGTGAGTACCAGAGTAATCAAGTCGAGTTTCTCATCGATCTTGTGAACCAACTCCACGTCTTTGATGTTATAGTCAATAAACTTTTGGAAGTCGTTTTCATAAAGGGCGTGGAGGTTTCCGTGCTCCTCATAGGACAACTTGCGTTCACCCAAGACAACGTGGGCGATATGGTCTAGACGATAGGATTCTTGTTGACCTAGAGTGTTGAGTGTAAACTTCTTAAAGATCTCAATGTAATCTAGGTGCTCGACACCTTCAATCACGTATTCCTGATTGGCGCGACCTTGAATAGTCACATTACGTTCACGTACCGCGCCCCAAGGAGATAGTCGTTTCAATAACGTGTCATCACCGAACAGGTTAACGCAACGGTTAACGATGTATGGGATATCGAAAAACCGACTGTTCCAACCTGTCAGAATGTCAGGAGCGTAGTGAGACCAGTGCTCAATAAACTTGCGGAGAAGATCCATCTCGTGGTCGCATTTGATATAGAGGACTTCTTCACGAGTAGTGACATAGTCTCCACATGCCCACACCCAGTAGGTGCCATCATTCTTGCGCATTGCAATAGAGGTCACTGGATATGCAGCCTTGCCTGGCTCAGGGAAACCTTCCTTACTATAAACCTCGATATCTATATTGGCAGTCCGGATTAGATCGCGGTCGAAGTTTATCTTATTGGGAAATTGTTCACCGATATACTGGGCAACGTAATTGTTGTTACCATATACCTTGAAGTTATGCACATCAGCATACTTCTTGAGGAAGTCAGTCGCATCAGACATAGAGTCCAAGACGCACTCGGTAACGGGGAGTCCGTCCAAAGTCTTCCACTCAGATTCGTTCTGACTGGTGACATATAGTTTAGGTTGGAAAGGAATGCGTTTCTTGACCTGTAGGCCGTTCTCGTAACCGCGATATAGAATGTGCTTACCCATACGGATAGCAGAAGAGTAAAATTTTGTCATGGTGATATTATACCTAGATTGGGAGAGTATGTCTCATGTGGCTATTATACCTAGATTGGGAGAGTATGTCAAGACATAAATTCAGAAAGATTAGAAGTAGTATTTTCAGTGTACCAGTCGCGGCACATGTCCATAACTCTCTGACGTTTCTTATAGTTTATAATAGGATCGTCCAATAGGGTTTCGAATAACTTATCGATCCCACCGCCCAGTTGTAGATTGATATGGGGCTTGACTTTCCCAAACAGATCTTCAATATTAAATTCTTCACGGATTATATTCTTTTGTTTTGGTTTGTTGAGTTCTTCCCACGAAAACTTCATAAAGAACTCGCGTACGCGTGGGTCTAGATATGGAGTGACATGCACCTTACCATGCTTCTCTGCAAGATTGGTGTGTTGCTGTAGTCCTGCACAATCTCCGTCTAGATAGGCATTACGGAACTCATTCCAGTTAACTCTCTTCTGGTTGTTCTCTTTACAGTACTTGACGTAGTTGCGCTTCTTTTTAAAAGAAGAGTATCGTATCATTGCTTTCTTACTGCATCCGAAGTAGGCGTCTGCCCCCCATCCAGTAATACAGTAGTCTTCTAACATGTTTTCATAACAATAGAGGAAGGGAAACACTGCGGCTTCGTAGTGGGATTTCTTGCGACAACCATGTTTGACTAGTCGGTGCCAGTCTTCAACTAGGTTATCAGTAGGGACGATAATAGTGGTGAACTCCCACCCCATGATTTCTGCGACTTCTTTTGCCTTCGCATGATCATAAGATGGTTGTCCTTCGAGATAGAAACTATACGCGTGTACAGTCTTCCCAGCATCCTGTGCAGCGATTGCCACACTGATACTGTCAACACCACCAGAAAGAAGTACCGCAACCTTATCGTGCGGCACCTTTCCTGTTATGTGGTCAGATAGAATCTCTCTAATCATTAAATTAAAACTAATTCGGTTTCTGTAGGTGATCCACCCTTACTTGGATCAGGAGTCTCATTCTGTGGTAAGAATCCACCAA
>Ga0115005_10000496_pt1 | contig 30114 bp, 16 predicted proteins | sample ArcOceMetagenome_FD_87163 | JGI IMG/M metagenome (GOLD analysis project Ga0115005, IMG submission 87163) | Marine eukaryotic phytoplankton communities from Arctic Ocean - Arctic Ocean - Greenland ARC118M Metagenome | ecosystem: Environmental > Aquatic > Marine > Oceanic | place: Arctic Ocean...
CGTTCAGTAGCATGGTGGCCAGCGGCAAAAAAGGTGATACCCATTTCTCTGGCAGTGTGTACTGTCTGCTCGGATACCTCGCCGGAAATAAAAGCGTCGACACCAAGGTCCACGGCTTGTTCGATAAACCCTTGTCCGCCTCCCGTACACCAAGCAATGGTTGAAATGGGTTTAGTGGCAGGGCCCTCAATTAAAATCTCTCGTCCTAGAAGCTTTTTTAATTTCGATTGCAGGGCTTGACCGTCAATCGACTCTACTAAATTTCCCTGCATAACAACGCCCAGCGGCTTAACGCTACTTACCGCGCTCACATTTTCAATTCCTAGAAGCGCTGCAAGTTGACGGTTATTGCCGAATTCTGGGTGTACATCTAATGGAAGGTGATAGGCATATAGATTAATATCGTTAGCAAGCAGCGCTGAGAGACGACGTTTTTTCATGCCGGTAATTACTTGAGATTCACCTTTCCAAAAATAGCCATGGTGGACAATGATAGCGTCCGCATGCTTTTCTACGGCAGCATCAACTAACGCTTGCGATGCCGTCACGCCCGTTATAATAGTCTCTATATTCCGTGCGCCTTCTACCTGTAAACCGTTAGGGCAATAATCACTTATTTCTTTGACCCTAAGCATGCCATCAAGATAATTCTGTAGTTCTAGATTGGTAATAGACACAAGTCCTCCGGTTGAAAATTAGACAAAAAGGCCAAAAAGCGCTATAAAAAGACGCGAACGTTATTCAAAATTACTGCTTATGGGCAAACACAAGTAGTTTGTGAATTTGCAGATGTTCACCTTGTCGGCTTGGGTAATTTGTCGTGAAGCGCTACATCAATATTAGTTTCAGCCAGCGCTTTTATAGGTTTTGAATCGTTCGCTATGTTAACAAATTAAAGAGCAAAAAAGCATGACAAACTTAGACAAAGATGCCGTGTTGGCAGCTTTCACTGACGCTTATAAGAAGGCTCACGGTAAAAGCCCTAATATCGAAAGTAAAAGTGGATGGTACAGCGTAGACGGTGGTAAGAACGTACGACTCGCACAACTTCAAGAGATGATAGCGTCATTGGAGTCACAGCACGGGAATTCTACTGAGAAAACTTCGAAGAAGAAAAATACAACTACCGCGACTAGCACAGCGAAGAAAAAAGCCACAAGCCCCACGAAATCAGGATTTTCTGTGAAAGACTTTTGGGCAGAAAAACTTAATGCAGAAGCACCTGGCGCCACCCTTCCTCGCTAGGTTAACAAATAGAAAGCAATTCGAAACAAAAGGGATTTACGTAATGCGAAGTTGCATGGCCAGCTCCTCATTACGTAAAACACTTCATCTGTAACCACCCGTAAAACAATAGTAGCAGCTGATACCAAAGTATTTGATTGTCTAAGCGGAGTGGTATTACTTGCCTGCTAGCCCTTGTGCCACAAATGGAACAAGGTGCTGAATCACTTCTTCAATATCAACGTGCTTATGAAAATCTGATTCTGCAATCTCTGTTAATGCTTGGCTCGACGCCATAGAAAACACAAAACTTCCCATTGCAAAATGCAATCGCCAGAATAGCTCCTCCTCTGGTAATTCCGGAAGGCAACGCCTTATAGCGTCAACGAGCGCTCGGATACAATCACCATAATCATTCATTAAAAACTTTCGCAAGTGACCCTGAGTTTCGTTATACCCTCGCCCTAGTAACTTAACAAAGGTGGCGGTGCCCTGAGTAGATAGCGTATTAAGATTTATCATAGGTGGGATGAGTGAATAAAGTAGCTGCTCAACGCCCTTCACACCCTCGATATGCGGTAGCGAAGCTAAGCAGGATTTCACTTCCGGCATAAGCTGGTCGAAATAGCGCTTAAAAACCGCTTGAATAAGGTTTTTCTTGCTGCCAAAGTGGTAGTTGACGGATGCAAGGTTCACTTCAGCTCTGGCGGTAATTTCTCGCATCGAGGTTTGTGTAAAACCGCTTTGAGAAAACAAATATTCAGCCGCATCCAATATATCGGTTTTCGTATGCCGTGCCATATTCTTCTTATTATCTTTCTTGTAGGTTCAAAAACTTAACTCACGCCTGCCTTACTAAAAAAAGTCGAAATACCGTTTTTTCAGTCGCAGACGTGAGCTTGACATTAAAACCAGTGACGGGCTTTATTCATAGATTTCATAAAAACACGCTCAACAACATTTGCTGCCGACATACCAAGTTTTTCTGCAACATTCTTTTTCACTGAATATTTTACGCTAAAGATTTCTCGCGCTGGATAGTGAGAAAGGATGTAATCATCCGATGTAGTAATGTCGTCAACTAAGCCAAGCGCTTTAGCCTTAATACCTGGCCAGTATTCACCGGTTGCCACCTTGTCGATGTCCATATCTGGGCGCTGGCTTTGCACAAAATCTTTGAAGAGCACATGAATTTCTTCAATTTCCTCTTTGAACTTTGCGCGGCCTTCATCGTTGTTTTCACCAAACACCGTTAGAGTGCGCTTAAATTCGCCCGCAGTGTGCTGTTCAAACTCGATATCGTTTTTCTTTAATAACTTATTAAAATTTGGAAGTTGAGCCAGTACGCCAATACTTCCGATATACGCAAATTGAGAGGCAAGAAGGTTGTCAGCGACGCACGCCATCATATAACCACCACTAGCGGCGACTTTATCTACAGCTATGGTCAGCTTTATCCCTTTTTCTTTAATCCTTTGGAGTTGTGACGCCGCTAGGCCGTATCCGTGCACAACACCACCACCGCTCTCTAGACGAACCAGTACTTCATCGTCTTTATTAGCTACGCATAAAATAGCTGTAATTTCTTCCCGTAGGTGTTCAACCTCGTTTGCATCCATAGAGCCTTTAAAGTCAATCACATATAATCGAGACTTTTGGGTATCGTCGCCTTTTTCTTTACTTTTTGCTTTCTCTTCTTTTTTCTGTTCTTTCGCCAACTTTTTAAGTGCATTTTTATCTAACAACACCTGCTTTGCGTAGTTAGTGATGTCTTTTAATTGCTCTGAAATAGACACGATTTCAAGCTGCCCTTTTCCCTGTTTTTGCTTACTTGCAAGGCCAACAATGGTTGATACCACTACAACAAAAGCAATGACCAGTGTCGCTGCTTTGGCAACAAACAAACCGTACTCGTACAAAAACTCCAAACTCTACTCCTAGTAAGATAAGCGGGTAACATAACGTCACAACAATTAAGTAAATAGCGACCTTACCGATTAACGGCAAAGTCGCTGTTTTCATTACGCTATAATACCAGTCTCGCGCTAGTCTGACGATAGGGTAAGCTGCTCAATCTTATTGGCTTCAATTTCTTCTTCCGTGAAAAAGATGTCTCTCAGTGTTGGCTGCTCAGAATAAAGCTCGGTTTGGTCCAAGAAATGCTCGCTGCCATACTTACGTGATTGTGAGTAGGTCAATATACCGCGCCCTTTTGGTCCATTGTCGGTAAAGTTAATAACCATAGCCCAACTCGTACCATAATTTATGTGGTAACCCTCTGCTTCAGCACTCATGATGGTATTGCTATTAACCGGGTCATAAGTATGACGTGGAAGGAGTGTTCCGTTTCTATTTCGAATGACGTCAAACACATTAAAGCCGCCCTCAATGTTGTGCGCGCCCGCCCAAGGCAACTTAATACCTGATGGTGCACCGTTTGGTAGGCTGCGTTCAACAAACTGTACCTCGCCTAAAGGTGCATCGAAAGCAACTCCTGCTTGCTCGATAACCTGAGTTGCTCTTGCTAAATGTTGAAGAGTAACTTCGTTTTTAACCAAACCAGATGGCGTGCTGACAGGCGCATCGAGGGAGAAAGGTATTTCCCATTGTGGCGCTTGATTAAATTGAAAAGCAAACTCTCTGAACACATGGGCCCCTGTGCTTGCTAGGTTCATTGTGCCATCCCAGTCCTCAAGTGCTGCGCAAGCTTGTGACACATCCACATTGGTACCGTCTACATCGACTGGAGTATCACCTTGTTCTGCACATATCGAAAGCAACGAAGGCAAAATATTTTCTGCTAAATAGCTTCTGTTATTAAGCAGCAAACCTTCTACTTCCTCCGGCGTGAAAGTACCGTCACTCCCAGCTTCATTTTCAATAAACTGTTGACCCATACGCGAACGCAGTGATTGTTGGTTGTTCACATTACCGAAAAGCGGGTTGCTTACCACAATAGGCGTATCGAGATTAGTTAGCCAATAGCTATCATTAGAGTTTTGTACCGAGTCAGTACCTTCGTATTTTGGCGCTTCGTCGTAAGGCACGGGCCCTTCGAAATCAAACTGAGAAATATTTCCAGGTAAAACCGTGAAGCCTGCAGCCGCTTTAGTTTGAATAAGCAACGGATTTGTTGTGAGTTGCTCTATCGCTGTTTCAGTTAAATTAGGAACGGTTGAGTCATCAATATAAAAAACCTGACCGTCAGCAGAAGCCGCCATAGTGTTATTAAAAATAACGCCATCATAATCTTTAAACGCTTGCTTAAATTCATCCATCGATGTTGCCATGTTCATGGCAAGCCAATGATCAACGATATCGAAATTAGGTAAGTTGGCATCTTTTATTGCAAACGCGTTGTTCCCTGTCCAATCAAAATTACCCGGCACTTCTATCATAGGCCCGTAGTTGGTGTAGTAAGCCGTTTTATTGAGCTTAATTGTCTGCCCACCACCTACAGCAACATCTATCTGCAGTGGTTTTTCGTAAATAGTTCGTCTATTTCCGTCCACAACATGGGTAAGACCAGATTCATCGTTTTCATCGAGAGTGAGTTGATAAACTACAAAATGCTCGGCTGTAGAGAATGTATGTGTCCATGCAACGCTCTCATTAAACCCAATATTAACTGCACCTGGCAAACCCATTAACGAGCCACCTGTAACATTTAAATGACCCGGTACTTGAGCATGAAAATTCCAGAAACGAAGGTTACCGGTATGCGGAAAATGTGGGTTTCCAAGAACCATACCTTTTCCGTTGGTTGTCTTGTCACTGCCTAGACCCCATCCATTTGACCCCATTTCCTGGGGATTTCTTTCAGGTAAAGCGACCGTTGGCGCAATATTAACAGAAGCTGCGACCTCGCTTGTTGATGCTGCAGGTGTGGGTAAGTAACTTTTCCCCTCAGGTGCAGCAATAAACATTGGCCCAAGGAAATTAGCTGCCCCTGGAAGAAGCGCCACACCCAATGAATAGGTTAAAAGATCAACACTGTCTATTTCAGTTACCCATGGCTGCCCGGCACAACTTTGGTCTTGGTCTTCAATTGGTGTTTCGCTTAAATAACGATTGTAGCCCGCGGTATATCCCTGAAACATAGCGCGTGAGTTCGCTGAAAGTCTCGGCAAATTCTCTTCGGCCAGCTCTCTTATTCCTAGTGTCAAAAAACCGAAGTCATTAATAAGATGCTCGGAATCTCCGCTACCGGGATTTAGGTCCGGTCCATAATACTTGGCCCGTTCTGAGTTGTATTTCAGTATTTGATCTGCCAATACACAAAGATTATCTCGAGCAAAAGCATAACCAACGCCATAAGCCATACTCTCTAAATTATCCGCTTTAACATGCGGCACCCCGTAAGTTGTCCATGTAATATCGGCTGAGAGTGAACCGTCAGGCGAAAATGCTGGTATTGGTGCTGGTGTAGGATCTGGAGTAGTTGGCTGAGTTGGTGCTGGTTGCTCTACGTTTGAGAAATCGTTGTCGTTGTCTCCACACGCCGCCAACAGCGTAGCTAGAGAAAGCGCAATAAGCGTTTGTTTAGTAGCAAACGTATTTTTTTTAATCATCGCATTGAATCCCTGTAATAAATGAAAAGGCCCTTCTCTCATAAGCATATATAACCATTCTATGCTGAGAAGCGAGTATCAAGAATCATACTGATCCGACCTGAATTTTACACTACATTAACAACGTGAAACATTCAAACAACATTATAATTTATATAAAAAAAAGCCGGCTTCAAAAGCCGGCTTTTTCAACATTAAATGTAAGCAGTTGTTACATTGTATTTTACAGAACTAATACCTTTTTAGTTTGCTATAACGCTCTCATCCGAAATTGGAAGCGCTAATGCATCAGAAGCAATATAGCCTGCCACTTCTTTTTGCATCTCGGTGGTAACTGCCGCGCTTGCTGTTGGGCTTAAGCTAGATGCATGTGCGCCGCTGTTGAACAGTACCAAACCGCTGATTGGGTCTGTACCCGGACCTTGGGTGGTAGTCACTTGATCTAAACCAATGGTAGAAGCGAGTGAAAGCTGACCTGAAAGCGGCAGTGCAGTTGAAACTGGGATTACCTGATCAGGTAAGTTCTCTGCGCTACCGTCACCCACTACCATCATCATGTGAACTGGCGTAGTGCTACCCAACGTCTGTGCATAGTTTGTTGGGTCACCTGCATCCATAACTGTTTGCGCAGCAAAAGCAAACTCGGCAAATACCGCATTCACAGCTGCCGCTTGTTCTGGCGTCAAGTTATCTTCAAATATTGCAACAGCTGCGCGAAGCTGCTCTTCGCTTACGTCAGTTGTTTCATACAGCTGATTAAGCAGTGCAACAAAGTCCTCAGATGCTTGAGACAACAATAGACCTTTAATTAATGGGCCAAAAGCAGCAGATTCTAGTAAGAATTGCGCCACGCCGCCTCCCGGAGATTCAAGAGAAGCTTGTCTCACGGCAAACATACCGTCAAGTGCCGCTAAGTCACCACCCATCGACGTGTTAGCAACTGCCGCGAAGTTGCCGCCGGTAATCGCACCAAGTGATACACCCATAATAGAAACACGAGACATATCAAACTTAACGTTCTGTGCAGCAGTGGTATCTACAACAGCGTTTAGACCTAAGCGCAATCCAAGTAAATCTGACACGCTTTGACGTAAATTATCGCGTGCAGTAGGTAGACTCGCTAGGTTCATATAGTGAGTAGCACTAACCGTGGTTGCATTTAGGTCGTCATTACCGTCGCCATCGAGATCAAAACCACGACTACCGTGTAATGGTTGGTCGATTGCTACAGACGCTATACCAGCCAAAGACAGTGTGCCTGTAATCGCAAGCATGTCTTCTTTCTGACTAGTAATGCCGTGAGCTAGAATAACCACTGGCCAACCTGCCTCAGGCATACTAATCGGGAAGCCCAATGCACCTGCAATTGCCGGATCAGGGATCGTTACCTGAACGTCTAGCGTTTCTGTACCCATGTTTCCGCCGGTCGGCTGTGGATACGGATTAAATTTAGTAATGTTTCTTGCGTTATCAAGCATTTCGCCATTAATTCGAACGTCAGCAAGTCCTAGCGAGGAACACATAGCTGCATTTGGACCTGGCTCTGCATTTGCAAGTAGCTCCTGCGGTGCGCCAGCTAGTACAATGCCGCTATCGCACGCTGCTTTCCAAAAGTCATTTACCGGTGCTAATGGGTTTTCAGCACTTGGTACACCTAAGAAATAAGGCAGTGCGATGTTACCTTCATAACGCTGCGCAGCACAAAATGGGCCCGCTTGCGCTAAAATACCTGTCGATACGCCAACTGCAAAATCATTCAGTGCACCCCACTGTGACGCAAGTTGACCAGAAGCCGTACCGGCAAGACCTGCACATGTTTCTAACAGGCTAAAGTCAGTAGCGTCAATAGCAGCTTGAATATTATCAGGTAAGCCTTGCTTGCCCAATTCAACCGCGCCTGCAACAACCGTTTCGTTAACCAATCCAAGCGCTTCCATCGCATTTGGCGCTGCAGAAGCGTCGCTAACCGTAATCGCTGGTAGTGCTGTTGGTGCAGATGGGTCACCACCAACAGCAAGTTGTGCAAATCGACTAATCATCACCTTTTTAATCGTATCAAGTGAGTTAGCTATTGACTGCGTTGTGAAGGCAGATACGTAAGTAATGTCTTCACGGTCATAACCTGCGCCAAGTACCGGATTAACTAATGAATTTACTAGGCCCTGCAATTGAAGCTGTGCATCGCTTGATAAAGGGTTGGAGTTAATGTCTTGTCTAACAGAGTCCCAGGTTGTTGAACCTTGCACAGACTTGCCAGAGGAATCTTTCAAATCAGTGGTCATGACAAGCATGTAGCCTTGTGCAGATTTGAGCGGTTTTAATGGAACAAATGTAATAGTGTTGCTGTCCGCTAGACTAAGCACATAATCAACACCAAAGGTAAGCTGGTTACCAAGCTTACAACCCGCTGATGGCGTAGTGACCTGAGCACAGTCAGGGTCGCTTTGGTCAAGACCAAGAGTAGCTTCAAACAACAATACGCCAGCCGCAAGTGTACTTTCATCAAGCGAGGTACCTGGCGGTGTTTCTACGTTAATAACGAATGGATGTTGCGTAGACCAACCGTCCAAAACGTTAAGTGCGTTTTGCGGGTCTGCAAAATCGGTAGGGTCAGCCACCGGAATGTTTAGTGTGTAATCGAAGAAACCGTCATCGCCCGGAAGCATAAGCAGGTCATTAGGAATATTTAGGTTCCCTGCTGCTGGGTCAAAAACAATTCGTGAAAATGGGGTTTGAACTTCTGTTTCGGCCTGAATGTCGGAAAGGGTTTCATCGGAGCCACCACAGCCTGCTAGACCCAGTGCAAGGGCCACACTGGAACTTAATACGAGTTTTCTCATCTCTACTCCCTACAAGCATTGTTGTTATTCTGTGTTTAAAACCTAATTCTTTTAAAAGTAGCCTGCTGTGCGTTTTCTTTACAGGTGTAATTAATGGTTTTAAACATGTTAGACCAGTTGTATCTCACTCAATCTTATTGACTTTGTTGCAACTTTGCAAAGTTTTGTTAACTACTTTTGTGAACTTTTTTTACGTTTGAAGAAATTTTCATTCATTGATTTACTTGTGAGTCAGGCTGGGTATGATCTCTCACCTATTTTTGAGATGGGTACAACCACCCGTATCACCGCGATAAAAATTAACCTTTTCAAGGATTACAATGAACGACTATAACGCACCGGCTGATTTATTACGGGACAAAGTTATTCTAATTACAGGCGCTGGCGATGGTATTGGCGCACAAGCAGCTAAAACTTATGCTGCTCACGGCGCAATTTGTATATTACTGGGCCGCACTGTGTCTAAGCTTGAAGCTGTATACGATGAGATTGTCGCTGCCGGCGGACAAGAGCCTGCCATTGTTCCACTTGATATAAAAGGTGCAACACCTTCGCATTATCAGCAAATGACACAAACTATCATCGATCAGTTTGGCCGACTGGACGGTGTACTTCACAATGCTGGGATTTTAGGTCATTTAAGTGCGTTTAAAGATATTGATGCACAGGAATGGCAAGATGTCATGCAGATTAACCTTAATGGTATGGTGTATATGACACAGGCGCTTATACCTGCGTTGGAGAAAGCCGATAATGCTTCAGTGATTTTCACAACATCCAGCGTAGGCAGAAAAGGCCGCGCGTTTTGGGGCACCTACGCCATATCAAAATTTGCAACAGAAGGCGTCATGCAAACCCTAGCAGATGAATATCAAAACAAATCGCTGCGCTTTAATTGCATTAACCCAGGTGGTACTCGTACTCACATGCGCGCGCAGGCTTTTCCTGCAGAAAACCCTGAAACACTCAAAACACCAGCGGATATCATGCCTATGTACTTATACTTAATGGGTGATGAAAGTATAAAGGTAAACGGTCAGTCCCTTGATTGCCAGCCAAAGTAAACAGCGAAATAGCTTATCTCCAAAGAAGCTTAGATGCACGCAATACATTGAACTGTAAAAGGGCTGTTGGCTTTCCTATCTAGATACAATCGTAAGCGACTGAGTAAACACTGTTCACTAAACCAAAACAGAAATTAGCTTTTTTGCCAAATAAAAAACCGCTTAAGTTTGCACTTAAGCGGTTTTTTAACGTTTGCGTTCTCTTACACGGCTAACTTATTCGCCTATTTTTGCCCAAGTGTCTCTAAGGCCAACCGTACGGTTGAAAACAGGTTTTTCGTCAGTACTGTCGTTGTCAACGCAGAAATAGCCTGTGCGCTCGAACTGCCACGCACCTACTTCTGGAACATTTTTCGCCAAGCCAGCTTCAACCCAACCTTGTTTAAGTTCAAAGGACTCTGGGTTAATCGCATCAGTAAAGTTTTCTTCCGCAGCAGGGTTAGGTACGTTAAACAAGCGGTCGTAAAGCCTAAACTCAGCCGCCTGCGCGGTTGCCGCATCCACCCAGTGAATAACGCCTTTCACTTTGCGTCCGTCAGCTGGATCCTTACCCAAAGTACCAGGGTCGTATGTGCAGTAAACGGTTGTTACGTTACCCGCTTCATCCTTTTCAACTCGATTAGCTTTGACTACATATGCGTTACGAAGGCGTACTTCTTTGTCCAGCACTAGGCGTTTGAATTTTTTATTCGCTGACTCGCGAAAATCTTCCGCTTCGATATATACTTCGCGGCTAAATCCAATGTTACGCGTACCCATACTCTCATCGTTTGGATGATTAGGCGCAACCAGTGTTTCCGTCTTGCCTTCCTCATAGTTTTCGATAACCAACTTGATGGGGTCTAGAACGGCCATGGCACGAGGAGCATTAGTGTTTAAGTCGTCGCGAATACAGGCTTCTAACATGGACATTTCAACCATGTTATCCATTTTAGTCACACCAATCCGCTTACAAAACTCAACGATAGAGCCAGGTGTATAGCCACGGCGGCGCAAACCGGCAATGGTTGGCATACGCGGGTCATCCCAACCGTTTACATGATTCTCTTCTACCAACTGAATCAAGCGGCGTTTACTTAATACCGTATACTCTAGATTTAGTCGTGAAAACTCATACTGACGCGGCGTGCAGTCAATACTAATATTCTCAATAACCCAGTCATAGAGACGGCGGTTATCTTGGAACTCTAGCGTACACAACGAATGCGTAATGCCTTCAATGGCATCTGAAATACAATGGGTAAAGTCATACATCGGGTACACGCACCATTTATCACCGGTTTGATGATGGTGAGCGTGTTTAACGCGATAAATAACCGGATCACGCATGCACATAAACGGCGATGACATGTCTATCTTTGCACGCAGACTGCACTCGCCTTCTTTATATTCGCCTGCCGTCATTTTAGCAAACTCACGAAGGTTCGTTTCAACGTCTGTATCGCGATAAGGGCTGTTCTGACCAGGCTCTTTAAGCGTACCGCGCATTTCGCGCATCACGTCTTGTGCTGAAAAATCTACGTAAGCCAAGCCTTTTTCTATAAGCTCAACGGCATATGCGTGCAGCTGGTCAAAATAATTTGATGAATAGCGCGCTTCGCCATCCCAGGTAAAGCCAAGCCACTGAACGTCTTCTTTTATGGAATTGACGAATGTGATGTCTTCTTTTGCAGGGTTAGTATCGTCAAAGCGCAGGTTGCACGTTCCTGTATAGTCTTGTGCAATACCAAAATTCAAGCAAATCGACTTAGCATGGCCTATATGAAGAAAGCCATTTGGCTCGGGCGGAAACCGAGTTTTAATAGCATTGTGTAAGCCACTAGCCAGGTCTTTGTCTATGATCTGACGGATAAAATTGGTCGGACGGTTTTCAGTCTCGGCCATTCGCTTGTTCCCCTTATGCACGTAATATTTCAAAATCTTTGTGAGTATAACACTCTCGCAATTACTTCAACCATGTTTTCTTTAAAGAAGCCTGACAAGTGGTTGAATTAAGAACGATCCAACCGTTAACCACTGGTTTTATATTTATACCAAATCAACAAAGATATAGATAAAGACTAAGGATTTATGAATTTTGCGTTGCAATTGTGCGTCTGTGACGCAAAAAACACGCCTTATTCGAAAAATGTGGTAACCTGAATCTGCGACAACATTGTCGTAGCAGCAAAAAATGGTGTTTATGAAAGAAAAAGCAACCTCTTTTGATATTGCCCATTTGGCAGGGGTTTCGCAGTCAACCGTATCGCGAGCATTAAATAATAGCCCGCTGGTAAACCAAGAAACTCGCGATCGCGTTCAACGCATTGCCCGGGAACTCAATTACAAAGTGGACAAGAACGCGAGTAATTTGAGAAAACAAAAGAGCAGCACGATTGCCCTACTCTTATTTGAAGATCCCACGTCTGATGATTCGATGATCAATCCGTTTTTTTTAGCTATGCTGGGCAGCATCACACGGGCCTGCGCGCATGCCAATTACGATTTACTTGTCTCTTTCCAAAACCTAGATGACGATTGGCACGCCGAATATGAGGATTCGAATAAGGCGGATGGCATTATTTTGCTGGGATATGGCGACTACACTGATTATCAAAATAAAGTTGCTCAATTAGAATCACAAGGCACCCACTTTGTCCGTTGGGGAGCGCCAGATGAAGCACATCCAGGGATTAGTATTGGTTGCGATAATTACCAAGGCGGCCAAAGCATAACTGAACATCTTATAAAGTTAGGTAAACGTTCGTTTGCTTTTATCGGCGATAATGGTGAGCACGCGCCTGAATTTAAAGCGCGATTTAACGGCTATTTTGACGCCCTCAAAAAGCACGGACTGAGTAGCACAAGCGTGCAAAGAGACGCTATATCCACTGAGGATGCAGGCTCTCAAGCCGTAAAGTCATTACTTGAAAGCGGTGAGTTACCCAATGCATTTGTTTGCGCATCGGACCTTATCGCCATGGGCGTATTAAGAGCGCTAAGACAAGCCAACGTGAATGTTCCTGATGACGTTGCAGTAGTTGGCTACGACAATATTGCTGTGTCTGCCTACACCACTCCATCGCTTACTACCGTTCAGCAAAATACTAAACTGGCTGGCGAGTTACTGGTGAATACCCTGTTAAAAGCAATCAACAATGAAGATGTTCAGGACTATTTAATGCCCGCGGATGTCATTATTCGCCAATCTTGTGGTAGCGAGTAAAATCTTTATAAGCAGCAAATCTCGTATCAACGAAAAAGCCCTGAAAACTAATATTCGGGGCTTTTTTAAGGTTCAGATTTCAACTTAAGCGCGCGTAACTATTACATTTCTTAGTTGGCTTGAAAGTATCATTTATACTCAGTGTTCAAAGCATACGTTTGTCAACGACCAATATTCAGCCAATTCCCGTCTTGCTGTATTAAGTATATGTCTATTGACGAGCCAACTGATACTTAATTTGCTCAAGTAAATCACGGCTGTTCACTTCCCCTTGACGCACCCATACCTCTACTCCGTTTGGCTTAACATTAGTCTTTAACAAAGCGCTGCTTGCCACGGTCAGTGTCTGACCAGTTAGTTGTTCTACCCATTCTCCAGACTGCATGAATTCACTAATATCGAAGGATTCCAGTGAATTACCTTTATTCAATAATACTAGTGCAGTCTCTTGAGCGTCTTCGTTATCTATTACACGATAAAATGCCGCTCGATGGCCGTTAAGTTCGATATTTACTTGAACACCGCGCTGCAGCGAAACTGTGTTTTTGCGAACATTAGCAATTTTTGTTAGCGCCTGTTGGATAGTATGCTCCTCTGCTTGGTCGAGGCGCTCTTGACCCACATAGTTACGATTGCCCGCATGTTCAGCTGTTCCGCGCATAAAGCCTATTTCAGACCCCATATAAACCACCGGAATACCGCGAACCGTAAACAACCAATTATGGGCATTGATAAAGCCTTCATCAGTAGCATTCATTCGCGCCATATCATGGTTATCATAGAAAGTGGTTAATTCATAAACATTGTGATAAGGGCCGTGAGTAAGGTGAAGTACCTTCTCTAGATCAGCAAAATTACTCTCTAGTGGCTTTTCAAAAACACGTACCATGGCTTTTTGCATCGGAAAGTCGAGGACGCTGACGCCGCCATTTTTTGGTAAGGTATGCTGCGCAATATTATTGGCTTCATAATCGAATGCTTCCCCAAACATAAAGAAATTAGGGTGCTGCTTACGAATGCGGTCAGATGCCTCTCGCCAAAACGCATGAGGAACATGTCTGATTGTGTCTATTCTAAACGCATCTGCACCTTGAGAAATCCAATACAGATAACTGTTTATGAGATAGTCGCGTACCGCCGGGTTCTCATCATCTAGATTAGAAAGTTTTACTAAATCTGGATAGTCATGAAAAAAGCTATGTAGCGGATTGTTTTTAGGGTCTAAATCTTCAGGTGCAAGATTTTGATGGTCAGCAACTAAGTTTCCATCCTTATCATAAATTTCACCATAGCCCGGTAAGTCTTTTTGCATGGTAAAGCTTGGCGTGCCGTGATTCGCTACAATATCAAACACCGACTTAAGACCGTGCTCACGCATTTTCGCGGTATAATCACTTACACTTAAATTGTCGCTAACCAAGTGCTCGTCAGCTTTATAAAAGTTTGTAGCCCAGTAGCCGTGATATCCGGTTTTACCGCCGTCTTTAAATGCGCCACCGTAAGTAATCGGCTCATCACCGTTGAACGCATAGTCTGGATTATCGTGTACTGGCGTCATCCATACTGCCGTGAAACCCATGTCTTTTATGTAGTCGGCGTTATTTAAGATACCTTGTAAATCTCCGCCCATATAGCCTACATAGGCTTTTTTGTCATCAGGGCCCTCAAGCGGCAGTTGCCACGTAGGGTGTTTCCCCCCCTGACTTTCATGGTTATTGTTAGGGTCACCGTCAACAAATCTATCGGTAACTACAAAATAAACCGCTTCACTCGCGAACGGGTTACTCGTACCCACAACGTCGAAATTGTCGGTATTTTCAGTACTGCCAATCTTGGGGGCCGATGTGCTCGTGCACGCCGTACAAAATATTCCGGCAACAGTTAAAGCAACTGCAGTGCGATTAAAAGACATAATTAAGCTCCTTGTTCGGCTTCAAGTTCTTGTTTGTCAGCTTCCTTTACAAAGAATACTGACGCAGCGCCAATCAACATGGAAACGCCCGCTACAACGATGATGTATTTAGCATCGTTATCAAACACACTGCTTAGAATCCAGCCCGCTGTCAAACCCGACACAATTTGTGGCGCAGCAACGGTAAAATTAAAAATTCCCATATACACACCGGTTTTATTAGCAGGTAATGCACCCGCTAACATGGCGTAAGGCATAGCGAGGATTGCTGCCCACGCAATACCCACACCAATCATAGGAATGAGTAATTTTACCGCGCCTAAAGGCACTGTAACTTCAGTGATTAATAAGTTTACGTTCACCATTGTCAGGTCTTGGAATAGTAAGAAGCTTACATAGCTAAGGCCGCCTAGGGCTAATGAACTGGCATACACCGTTTTGCGACCGAACTTATCAGCTAATTTGGCAAGAAATATAGAGAAGATGGCCGCAAACACTGAATATGCGGCGAACAAGATCCCAACCCAGTCGCCAGCAGCACCTTTGGCCATAATTATTGCTTCAGGAACCATAGGGGCAGCAGCAATATAAGCTGGATCAAACCACTGCTTATCTACATTCCAAATGTGCTGTGTAATGGCAGGCGTGGTATAAACCCACATAATAAAAAGTGCAAACCAAGAGAAAAACTGCACAACTGCAAGCTGCTTCATGGTTTTTGGCATATCCCTCACCAGACGGAAAAATTCGCTTAAACGCTGACCTAGCGGCGCTTTGGACGTTTTTTCGTGCACTGGCTCCTCATCAGTGAGCCCTTTGTAACGATTGTATTCCTCTGGTGCGTACTCTTTTGTACGAACTACCGTCCAAATTACCGTACCAAGCAGAACAGTGGCACCGATATAAAATGCCCACACTACAGAAGGCGCAACCTCGCCCATTTGCGCAGTATTTTCTAAACCAACTACATTGGTTAGCACAAACGGCAGTATAGAGCCTATCACCGCACCAATGTTAATAAGTAGCGACTGAATTGAATACCCAACGTTGCGTTGTGAAGGCGGAACCATGTCCGATACCAGCGAACGAAACGGTTGAAAGCAAACGTTAAAAGATGCATCCATAAGTGCAACCATCAATGCGCCCATTAGCATAGGTGCTAAAAATGCGACAAAAATGGGGGCGTTCGGCAGCAAGATCATGCCGAGCACGGCTGCGATAGCGCCGGCTAAGATAAACGGTCGGCGTCGACCGAGGCGATTCCATGTTCTATCGGATGCCGACCCTACGATAGGTTGTACTATCAACCCCATGATTGGCGCTACAAGCCAAAATAAAGATAGAGAATGAAGGTCTGCTCCCAAGTCGGACAGGATACGACTGACGTTTGCATTTTGCAGTGCAAACCCAAATTGAACACCCAGAAAGCCAAAACTGACGTTCCATATTTGCCAAAAAGAAAGGCGTGGTTGAGTTGTTTGCATATGTTGCTCTTTTTATAGTTTTATTTGATTAATACGGCTATTGCACAATGAAAACATTCGCCGACATTGCCGAAAGGCTTATGGTATCAGACGCTTTGAAGATTTCACCGTCACTTACACGTCTTAATGAAGCATTGGCACCGAACATCTTTGCGTATTTTGTTAACTTTAATTCTACAGGCTGCTTATTAAGCACAACCATAAGCTTTTTGGCTGAAGAGTCGGCTGGAGATTCGGCTAGAGAATCAGTTGATTCACTCGCTACGCGAAAATAAGTATAAACACCGTCTGCGGGGGCATAGTGTTTTAACTCACCTTTAAATAATTCAGGATGGGATTGACGAAGTCCTAATAGGGTTTTAATACGCTCTTGTGCCCAACGTTCGTCATCCGAAAGCCCTTTACCAGTAAAGGCATTCTTTGCACTGTCTGATGGCCACCCGCCCGGGAAATCAGAACGAATAATGCCGTGATCGTCGCTTCCCTCGTTGCCCATTAAAATTTCGGTTCCATAGAATACTTGCGGAATACCGCGGGTGGTGAGCAAGAGCGTCATTGCCATATTCCATTTTTCTTTATCATGCCCAAGCTGAGTATAGATCCTGCTCATGTCATGGTTGTCTGGAAAAATAACAAGATTATTTGGGTCGCCGTATAAGAAATCGCTCGCTAACGTTTCGTACACGCTTATAAAGCCAGAGTTCCAGCTTTCATCGTTATTCAGTGCCTCGACCACTGCGGCCTGCAAAGGGAAATCCATAACAGACGGCAGCGCACTGTCATAGTTGTCGTGGCGCTGACTTCCCGCTTGCCAATAGGCTGTAATGACTGGGTTTACTGACCACTCTTCTCCCACAATATTGAATTTCGGATACTCATCCATGATTCGATTAGTCCACTGACTTAAAAATGCCTTATCAGGGTACGAATAAGTATCTACACGAATACCGCTAAGATTTGCCGTTTCCACCCACCAAATGGCATTTTGGATAAGGTAGTTAGCCAGGTGCGGATTGCGCTGGTTCAAATCGGGCATGGTGGGCACAAACCAGCCGTCACTAAAGCCCTTTACATCGCTTTCTACAGCATGCGGGTCATGAAGAGACTCCCTTTTATGTGTAGTGCCTACGAACTTGCCATTGTTGTTTATCCAATCAGATGAGGGCATATCCTCCATCCAAGCATGATTGCTTCCTATGTGATTGAGCACCATGTCCATGATCACGCCAATCCCATGCTCGTCGGCTTTCTGACTAAACGCGATAAATTCTTGATTAGAGCCGAAGCGTGGGTCGATGTTGTAGTAATCTGTTGTCGAATAACCATGATAACTGTATTTCTCCATGGCATTTTCAAGCATTGGCATTGTCCATATCTGGGTAAAACCCATCTCTTTTATATAGTCGATGTTTTCTGCGATTCCTTTAATATCGCCACCATGACGACCGCCTTTGAATGACCTGTCAGCCTTGTCTTTATAACCATCTACGTTGTCATTGTTTGCGTTACCATTGGCAAAGCGGTCTGGCGTAATTAAGTAAATGGCGTCTTCTGGGCCAAAACCTTTTCTTTCAGCGGACCCATCTTTACGCATTTTCAACGAGTAACGAATATCTCGTTTGCTACCGTCATCATCGGTTAACGTCAGTACAAGCTCTTGCGCTTTTGCAGCTGAAGTATCTAATGTAACGAACAGGTAATTATTGCTATCAAGTGCCGTTGACTTTGTTATTCTGACACTACCTTTGGCAACAGAAACCTTGTCGTCGGCTACATCCTCTCCTGCAATCATCAGCTCTACCTCAGGCTGCTGCATACCTACCCACCAGTTAGGCGGATAGACGTTAATATCTTCCTGCTGTGATGCAAAAACAGAGACTGTGTGAAGTGACAAAGCACAGCCTAGAAACAGTAAAAGAGGGTTCTTACGCTTAAGGTGGATAGCATTGTTTACGCGGTTAGTTTTAAACACATTAACACCGATGTTAAAAATACGTTAAAGATAAAGTAATGACGAGATACTACCTTGCTAGCGCTGACTGACCAATGGTCTGCATACGTATTCACGAGACTCCATAGAAAAATATAGGGTGCCTCGCGTATACAAAGTCTAAGCAAGTCGTTAATTACTGTGTCAGTAAATAAAGGAAAATTTAGAAGGCAAAAACCTTGGTTTCTAATCCATCTAGTGACAATGTTGTTTGATAGTTAACGCCATCTTTTTCTAAGTTTATAGCGTCATGGGAAAGTAAGGCTTTAACCTCAATACTTTCATCTCTACCATCAACTAAATCTGAGGGAACGATGAGGTTGATTAAACCGGTAGGATTTTCATCGAAATTAGAGATTACCAGCAAACCATGCTCATCTTTAACTCGTGCGAACGCAAACTGCTTTTCAGTATACTTTGAGTTGCTTACGCCTAAATTCAGCGCATGAAGGCTCTGATATTTACCTGTAATTGCAGGATGAGTGGCAGCAATAGTCATCACGTCTTTGTAGAAGTTGTGCAATTCTGTTTCACTTTCGGTCGACTTCCCGCCATCAAATTTGCCACCGTTCATAAAACGCTGATGGGCAGGAACACCCACGTAATCAAAAATTGATGTGCGTGTTGGGTCGCCAAACCCTGTTTCTTCGCTACCGTCTTCGCCCACGTCCTGACCAAAATAAAGAAGTGTAGGTGAACTACTAATAAGCGCACTCACCGCAAGCGCTGGCTTGCCTTTTTCAGCACTTCCAGCAAAGTCAGGGCTAGCAATACGTTGTTCGTCGTGGTTTTCCAAAAAGTGCAGCATATGTGGCGCAATATCACTGATTTCCTTATGAACAGCAACCAGTTCACTGACTTCGCCCTTGCCCTGCATGATAGCTTTCAATGTATCGTAGAAGCCTACTTTATCGTAAAGGTAGTCCATTTTTCCTTTTTGGATATAAGCGCGATATTTATCTGGCTGGTAAACTTCTGCCAGCAAAAACGCATCAGGCGCCCTCTGCTTAATGCTGCTATTTAGGAAAGACCAAAACTCTACCGGAACCATTTCCGCCATATCGTAACGGAAGCCGTCAACGCCTTTATCAATCCAATAATGAGCGATATCTCTGAATTTGTACCACGAGTCTGGGAGATCTTTACCGTCCCAAAACGCTGCGTGCTCTTCGTACGTTTTTTCGCTGTATTCATCTGGCAAAACCGGGAAATCATAAGTGCCATCTGGCTTAACACCATAATTTACCTTAGCTGTTTCATACCAGTCATTTATATCTGGCTGGGCCGCACGAGCACCATTGCCCGTCCACTTAGCTGGATACTCATTGAACTTACCATCAGATAATGGATGAACTTCACCACCCAAAGGTTGGTAACCTTCAGCTTTAGGCACCTGAAAAGCCTCGCCCACTACATAGTAGAAGTTATTGTCTCGGGCATATTCCACATTAGTGTCATCGTTAGCGCCAAAATCGCTCACGCCTTCTGGCGCTGAAAGCGAATGGTAATCACGGGCAACATGGTTAGGCACAATGTCTATGATTACTTTCATTCCCGCAGCATGCGTCCTTTCAATTAACGCTTCAAATTCTTCTAATCGTTTTTCAGGATTATCGGCAAGATCAGGGTTTACGTTGTAATAATCTTTGACTGCATAGGGAGAGCCAGCGCGGCCTTTTACAACATCAGGGTCATCGTTTGATATGCCGTAGTTTGTGTAGTCATTAATAACTGCATGGTGTGGCACACCGGTATACCAAATATGGCTTGTGCCCAAGGACTTTATGGCGCTGAGTGCTTGTGGCGTGAAATCACTAAATTTGCCTACGCCATTTTTTTCAATCGTGCCCCAAGGTTCGTTATTTGAATTTGTATTTCCAAATAATCGAGTAAAAACTTGGTAAACAACGGGCTTACCTTGCCTGTCAATGTTATCTGTAACCGGTGACATATCACGACTTTGACTTGATGTTGAAGGCTGATTCTGTGTGCCCTCAACCTTCTGACTACCTACAGAAGATGACGGCCCAGAACACGCAACTAAACCTAATGAAAGCATAGCAACGGACAAAGGCTTAAGACAAAAACCCAACTTTGTATTTGGCATAGTATTCACTGTAAAAAATAAGCAATGCCAACAGGATACGCGTTAAATGTATGTTAAAAAACATGCATACGTATTCAAACATAAAAAAGCCGCCTGTAAGGGCGGCTCGTTTGAACTAACGTCAACTGCGCACTAGGCAGCTTGCGCTATACGCAAAGGTTTTTGCGTATGTTGTACTGAGTGAACAATTGGCGTTGAAACCTCACTGATAGCTTGGAGCTTAGCATGAAGCTCTGAGTGTATGGTTTTGTGAAAGCCCTTTAGTGGCTTAGCCAAATCTTCTAGTAAGACCTGTGGTGATAATCTATAGGGCATCCGTTTGCCCTTAAAATCTACGGCATCCCCTACCGGATTAAAGTTAATCCCGAACGCTTTCATTCTTCTGGCAAGTTTCGGCTCAATAAGCACGTAAGCATGCTTTACATTAAGGTGTTGGCAAACACTCGTTGCCATTAAGTAAAGTGCGATGGAAAGGTAAGGAAAATGCTCTACGTTAAAGGGCGTGCTTTTTTTCTGTTTAATCTTTTCTAGCTTTTCAGCAGGCAAAATTTTTGTACGCATTTGACGCACTCTAAACTCTCGTGGGATAGCCAGCCTTGATATCTCACATACCGTCTGAGGGTCGAGGTTTGAGGGTAACAACGCTCCGTTTTCAAACGCTTCAGCGCATTTCTCTTCAAGCGGAAGTGAAAGCCCAGCCTCTGTAGGTAATACTAATCTAATCGTCCCCGCACACTCTCCTGTAGGCCTGTGCTTTATATAACAATTAATGGCACGATCATCGTACTTATCTTTCTCTAGCGCCGTCGCATTTTGTTTCTCAAACTTCATTTCTTCACAATACACTTTATGACGGGTTTTATAACTTACCTGCTTTTCATTCTCTTCGTTAGCAATCACGAGTTCATAACGGCTAAAGAAGAAATTGGAAATGCTTTCTTCAAGTGAAAGTGGACGAGTTAATAATCGTGTAAACTGACGTGGCAGTTGTCTCAGTTTATCTGACACGGTGCTATTTAAAGCACGAACCGTGTTCATTGCTCTTGTTTTCAACACAAAGCTCCCCTGATATTGGATATTATTATTAGGCCTGTGGGTAACTTCCTGGTCGCAACGACAGCCTTTGGTTAACGTCTATCTAATTTTTGTTTTATTATTGGTATCTCTACTCTGTCTGATAAGCGCATCCCCGCTTATATATTCAGACTTTGCTAATCGGTCATAAAGCAAGACATTGGCTGTTGCCGCCAAGTTCATACAGGAATAAGTTGGCACATATACAACATGGTCGCACCATGACAGCACGTCTTCGCCAATACTTCCGTCTTCTGGACCGAGCAAGTAAAATGCATTTTCTGGGTGATTGAACGAAGGTAAAGGTGTTGCGCCTTCGACTAATTCAACCGCTACTACTGACGCGCCTTCAGGTACAACATCACGCAAGCAATCTACGCCGACAGTAGGAATAACCTTATGGAACGCTTTTGTGTCCGCATTGAAGTCTTTCGCAAAACGATAACGCTCACCAGTGTAAAAAACACTGGCGACACCATAGCAACCCGCCGCGCGCAATATAGAAGCAACATTTACCGGATTTTTTGGGTTTACAAGCCCGATTGAAATTTTTTGTTTTGCTATATTCACGTTTTATTTTTATTTATTTTTTTCTATTTTCGGATACTGACACGAACGACAAGTAGCTGCTATATGCGAAAGCAAAAAATAGCCTTAAGTATTAATTAATATACATTTCAATGTGAGCTTTTTCGTTGTCGACTATTTTTATTCAATCAAAACATCTTGTTTTGCATTCAAAAAACCGCAAATTTTGGCCAAATAGCGCCGATTTCACTTTTATCTTTTTCAGTATAGGTGAACTCTTATTTACCGTTTCTGATATGCGCTTTAGCTTTTTGTGTATTATGTTTTATAACTATCGACAAATAAATGGTAGCAATTTGCGCACCATAACCGTGAAAATATTGCACATTACCTGCAAAGTTTACAGATGCATCATAGAAAAAAGTGAAAGTTACGATATTTCAGTTATTTAAGAACGGAGAATAGGAATGATACTTCTCATAGAGTGAAAATTATCAATAAACTTCACGTTTATTAACTTTTTTACAGTTAATACTTTTTTAAACGAAGGGGAAGATGGAGAGGCGTAAAAAATTAAAGTGTTGCCTATTTGTAACACAGTAAATTACTGTAATCGTTGTATTTTCTAAATCACAGTCAGAGCTGTCTCTTTTATTTCTAAATATAGGCGCAGATGTTGCGAAAAGCATACACACACGCATATGCTTTTATTGAATTATCGTTATGCAGATTTACGGGAGTTGGTGTTAATTGTATTTTTAACGGCTTTAAGATAACGTCTAGCCATTCGCCTTCCCTGACCATAACCTCTCAGTAGCTTTTTCTTATCCATTGTTAAGCGCTTTACACAGAACGCTTCATCGGGTGCAATCACGCGAACCTTACAATCTTCAGGTGGATTATTCAGAAAATCGAGGGTTTCGTTGTAGATGGTGGCTCGCTGAAGCATCTTGTCTAGTATGGCAGGCTGGTTTCCATACATTTTCTGCATTAACCAAACGGACTTTACTTCGGGTTTGGTGAAGCCTAGAGGCTGAGAAAGGATCACAGTAATATCCCTCGCCCCCATCTTATATGCTTGAATTGCGGGGATCGCATCAGCCACACCACCATCTAAATAGCGAACGCCATTTATTGAAATTTCGTCTCTGTATGCAGTAGGTAGTGCACACGAGGCCACCATAAGATCATCTACGTTATCTTTGGTAGCTTGAATATATTCGCACTCACCTGTCTCAGCATTTGTTATTCCCACATAAAGCGGCATACTGCTCTTTTCACCGGGAGCGGGAATATTCATCGATTGCTTTGAATGGTGCCACAACCAATGGACATCTGTCATATGGCCGCCTTTGATGAAACGAAGCGGACTAAAGAATTCACGTTTTGTTGCGTATTGAGTAATGATTGTCTTACTTAGCCCATGCATTTTCGACACATAGGTAGAAAGATTAGTCGCTCCTGCTGAGACCCCGAGTGTAAAATCGAAAGGGTGATAATCATGTTCCATGAGCTTATCGAGCACCCCAGCAGCAAAAATTCCTCGCATCGCACCACCTTCTACTACTAATGCCTTTTTCATGTTTTCATCTCCTTACGAAATACGCCAACCATCTGGTACGACCACATTTATACGCCATACACTTTCAAAGAATCAAGAGATATGCCAAAAAATTAGGCGCTGTAAAAAAAACCGCGAACCAGGTCGCGGTTTTTATTAAATCGGTTAGTAGAAACCGACGTTGTGTTACTTTAGACGATTATTTTCTGGTAACCGTTAACGTGGGAGCATTACCATCAGGCCCTGAGACCATGAACTCATAAAGGCCTGATTCTGGAATTTCAATCATAAGATTGTTATTGCTTGCTCCAAGTATTTTGGGTTCTCCAGGCGTTACAATGTTACTCGCGGCATCATTAGGATTACCCAGGTTTACCGTCGACCAATCTTCAGAGGCAACTTTGAACTCGATGCTACCTGCGCTCAACTCAATGTTAGCTGTGTAAACACCTTCTCCTTGGTATTCAAACATATCTACTGCGCTCCAACCGTTCATACCACCGCGGATATAAACTTGGGTGTCTCCCCAAAACGCTTCTTTAAATACACCAATGGTAGGGGCATCCAAGTCAGTCACATTGAACACAAACACATAGCGATCAGCAGTTTCAATGTTTAGAACAAGGTTATCGTTAGTCGCAGCCAACCCAAGAGTTTGACCTGGCGCTAAATTACGATCGGCATCATCGGCAGACATAGCACCAAAATTTACTGTACTCCAGTCTTCAGATGCAACTTTGAACTCATACGTACCAGGCTCAATATCTCGAGCAAAGGTATAGATACGACCACCTTGGTAAGTGAACTCCTCGTCTGTCCCCCAACCGTTCATTGCACCACGAAGATACACAGGTGTACCAACGAAGGGCTCCTCGTTCTCAATCATTAAGATCGGCGCTTCACTGTCAGACGCGTCAACAGTGAACAAATATGTTGCGCTCGTTGCTGGCGTAAATGAAAGATTGGTATTAGTGCGCGCAAGAACCTTTTCTTCACCCGCAATTACCGCACCTTCTTCACCATCTGCAGCGCCAAAGTTAACGGAACTCCAATCTTCAGACGCGAACTTAAACCCATAGGTTACACCGCCTTCTAGCACAGCAGTAACCGTGTATTTACCATCACCCTGATACGTAAACGCGTCATTAGTAGACCAACCATTCATGTCTCCACGAAGGTAAGCAACGGTGTCACCGTAAGGGACAACGTCAGGCGCACCGGACGTAGCAAACGCTGAAAGACCATAACCTTGGGCGCCAGATTGTGGTTTAACAAACACGGCAATGGTAAGCGCAGGAACGGTAAAGGTACCGTTACCGTCTTCGCCCTCAACAAAGGTAGCGCCGCGTACCGTGGCATCGACTGAATTCATTTGTGTGGCATGGAGCGTAAAGCCCGTTGCAGTGTTGACGGTGATAGACTTCTCTTCATATCCCGTATTCACTAGCACCATAATCGCATCATTCATCATGTCTAGGTCTTGACGAGACTCATCGCTGTTTTCCGATACGCCGTCATCAATGCTCATCGCAATGAGGCCTCGCTGCTGGCGCTCACCGATATTGTGGAAACCAATACGATCGATAATGTCTTCAGCGGTGGTCAATCTAAACAATGGACTTGTCATACGAATGTTTAGCAACTCTGCAAACACGTCTGAGCCGAACATGATATCTGCCATCGACGCAGCGCGGTTAGGACTATAAATAAACTCACCCATTTCTTCCCAACGGGCTTCATTGTCCTGTGCTAGCGGTAAGCCTACATTCCAGTTGTTGGTCTCGTAAGTGAAATCCACATAGTTAAACCAATCTCCGGCATCATAAGTGTTTCTATCCATTGATTTGGAGCGAAGCATGTCGCCGCCCATCTGTAGGAATGGAATGCCTTGAGATACAAGGTTGATACCCATAGCTACGTTTTGTGCACGAACCCGCTGCTCTAGGGTGATATCTTGCGGAAGCGTATAGTTTAATTGGTCCCACAAGGTTTCATTATCATGCTTTGACACGTAGTTAATGATATCTGCTGGGTCTTCAGCATAGCCACCCAAGTTACTTGTTGCACCAGCACTGCCTGAAGACGTTTCTAAAACATAGTCTTTCAACGTGCCTATCATGCCCATTTTCACACGGTCTTGCGCACTTAACAGCCCGTCATCTTCTGGTCTGAAAATGGCGCCCTGACGAATAGCCTCACGAATACGGTCGTTATAGGTACCAATCTCTGTACCGGCCATATTCAGCTGACTTGCCTGTTCGTAACCGCGGTCTATTTTGGTCCAACCTTCCCCATAAAAGTAATTGTCTTCGTCAATAGAATGAACAGCATCACGCAAGCGCACCATGGTGTCTTTTGTGGCTTGGCTCATAATATCGAAACGGAAAGAGTCATACTTATAGTGTTCAGTCCACATAAGCAGTGAGTCTTCCATGAATTTTTCCATCATGACATTGCGTGGCTCGGTGTCATCACAGCACGTTTCGCGCACTATCGCGCCAGTGTCAACTTCGTAACGGTGGTAATAACCGGGAACTGCTTTGTCCAAAACAGACTTGCTGAATACACCCGATGCATTGGTGTGGTTGTAAACCACATCAAGTGCAACACGAAGTCCCATCTCATGAAGAGCCTGAATCATTGCGCGCATTTCTACTATGCGTTCAACACCTTCTGCACTAGACGCATAACTTCCTTCCGGCGCGTTGAAGTGATGAGGGTCATAGCCCCAGTTGAACGTATCCAGATTCCGCAAATCATTAGTAAGTTGTTGTGCCTTGCCCGCTTCAGATAGTGTATCATAAGAATTGTAAACATCGATTAGCAATGCGTTTGCGCTTTCTTCTTCACACACTGCCGCACCGCTGTTTAAGCGACACAATTTGCCTACCGTATCGTACAAATCAACGGTCTTAGTAGGGTCTTCGTCAATGGTTGCGATGTCATTCGCTGGAAGGATATGGAAGTAGGTAAGCCCTGCCTCAACTAGCTTTTTAAGGTGTTCGACCGGCGCTGTACCTTCTTCCGTGAAGGCAAGGTATTTACCTCGATTTTCTTCAGAAGTCGACATATCACGTACACTAAAATCACGAATGTGACCTTCGTAAATAACTGCGTCTTCGTAATTTTCAACCGTAGGGATGGTGTGAGAATCCCACCCTTCAGGTTTTAAATCATCATCCTCTAGATTTACAAAGCGCGAGAAACGGCCGTTTGTACTTAGTGATACAGAATATGGGTCTGTTACAAGCAGTGTCTCTACTTTGCCCGTAATCGGATGATAAACAGTAACTTCATAACGGTAAAGCTGACGGTCAAGCGACATATCACCTTCATGGCGCCAAACACCTGAGGTATCGTCACGAACCATTTCAATACGTTGGTTTAATGTCTTGTTATCGTTATAAAGTAAAAGGTCAACATTTGAAGCAGTAGGTGCCCACAGTGCAGCAATTATACCTGCGTCAGTGTAGATTCCGCCAAGTTGAGCTTCATCAGCATCGTCTTCCCCTAAGGTGTACAGGGCATCAATAGCATTAGCTAATTGGATACCTGTTGCGGCGACAAGTGTGCCATCAGCATCATATCCACCAACAACGGCCTGGGTTGTGAGTACGGTTTTTGCGTCTTCAACTGACCATTCGCCTTCCCATGCCTGCATGGCAGACAAGTGAGGGGCGCGCGCAGATTGATCTTCGGTAAGCGTTGTACTCATTAGAGGTAATTCAGTACCGTTGATACCCTCTTCTAGCGTGCTCTCTAAATCAGCCTGTGCTGAGTAGTGAAGTTTCACTTGCGAAACGGTTTCTGGAACGTCCCATAAAATCGTATTCGCATCTAACCAATGAGCACCAAAGCCTTCTATATCAACCGGCTGTGGGCCTAGAGACATAATTGGAAATTCAAAGATCGTTGGTTCACCAGAAAGCGTAAAGTTCATACGCACAAAGGTTTCATCATCCTGTAAAAGCGAGGCTTGGAAGTCACCACCTCCCATTTCTTTTCCAGCATCATCAGTACCTTTGTGTATGATGAAGTTATGACAGCTTCCGTAATCGTCTTTAAGATCTAAGATCCAGTACGCACCATAATTTGGATCGATGCCGCTATGAATACGACCGTTTGCCCAATCCGTATCGGCGTCAGCATAAGCATCGCATTCGTCGTTGTTCCAAGTATGTAGTCTCCAACCTTCGTAGGCAGCGTCGTTACTAGAATTATCCGCGTCTACCGCAGCGCGATTGTAATATAAAACCGCTTGATTTGATGACGGGGTAAATACAGGCGCAGGGAGACTCGGATCGGCGCCAGCTTCACACGCGTCGTTTGCTTCGTTAGGTACTAATGGCGCGTCACATTGAATAGGAGGTGGTGGCTCACACGCCGTACCTGCAGCGTTTGGAACATTTGGCACATCACAGGTAAGTAAATCGTTTGTTCCAGACTCTACGCCCGAACCTCCGCATCCTGCAAGTGTATAAGCGCCTACTAAAAGTAACGCTGCGCGCACTACTCTCTTTTTAGTAAACATAGAATTCTCCTGAATATTTTCGCTATTGTTGGCAACCGAATGTTCCTTCGAGTCGCTAAATAAATTGCCTAGGATGTTGTTTTTCATAGTTGGTATGTCATCCCAAGGTAATATTGGGTGCCAAAGTACTGAATGGTGCCGGTTTGTTCTTCTGAGGCGAAATAGCTCTTAGTTGGCTCGTCGGTTAGATTATTAACCTGAAACAGTACACTCCAATTGTCGTTAATTTCATAAGACGCTTGGTAATCTATTACCAACTCTTCATCAAAGTTAACTACTTGGTCGTTTACTGCTACCTGTTGCGAAACAAACGCATCGCGATATCGACTAGACAAGCGGGTTTCAAAACCTTCGTATTCCCAGAAAACTGTTAGCGTCGCTACGTTCTCAGAAAGGCCAGGTAAATTTGCTGCGTAAACGCCGTCGCCCAGAGTGCGCTGAATTTCGCTTTCGGTGTAAGAATAGCTAGCGCTAACCCCTAACCCTGACCACAAACCAGGCAGCATGCTGTATATTTGGGTATAAGCAACTTCAAGGCCTCTGATGTAACCGCCCTCAGCGTTGTTTACTGCCGTACTGTAGCTACCATTTTCCGTAGGAACGGTTACGAAAATAGGATCGCCGTTCTCATCGCGAGCAAGCTCAGCCTCTTGGCCGTTAAACTCAGGGGTTAGGTATACCGGAACGCTAACGTTGTCAGGAATAACAATGCCGTTTGCCTCAAAATCATAAGGCTCTATTTCAATGTCTTCTACAAACGACTCAATGTCTTTGTAGAAACCAGCGATAACCAAAGCACCTTCTGTATCTGAAAAGTAATATTCCCAAGACACGTCGTATTGCGTGGCGTAAAACGGTTCTAAGTACGGACTATTACGGGCATTACCACTAACTCTTGCGGTAGGGTTCGATAAAGTAATTTCACCTGAATCTCTGTCTTGGAAAGCAGTAACCGTTTCAATGGTAGTAGATGCATTTGCCGCAAAACGGTTAATTGGCGCTCTACCCATTACTTTTGCTGCTGCAACGCGAAGCTGTGTGTCATCAGTCAGCTTAAAGTTTAGATTGATAGAAGGAAGTACGTCTGAATACTCATGGCTTATCAAGGCTGGTCGATAGAAATTGTTGATAAGCCCAACATCGTCTGTAATGTTTTGCGCACCTGCGTTAGGGTCGCTAACTTCAACTGATGTGCCTGTCTCTAGATCTTGAATTAGCTGGGTAGCACGCTGCAGCGTTGTTGAGCTCTGTTTACTTTTAACGTAACGAACACCCACATTTCCCGTAACAGGAATACTGCCTATTTCGGTATTGATCTTGGCCATTAAGTAGGCCGAGTTTACCGTTTCAAATACATCTCCGCTTTCTTGCAGTGTCCATGCTGTAGCGGGCCCTGTACCAGGCCCGTTAATAACGCCAGCTGCGCCCGGACCCCATGTTTGAACAGGCTGAGGCCTACCGCTTGGAAACCATGCATTAAGTGCACTGTCTAGATCAACAGAAAGATAACTTGGGAAGTAGCCAAAGTCACCACTCCAGTCAACTTGCTCGACCATGTCAGACGTTAGCCGAAGCGGCGGCTCGCTCACTGAAAATGCACTGTCGTTTCCGTATTCAAAGACTGAGCGATCGTTGTTGTACTCCCGATCTGAATAACGATAGCCAAATTCGAAACCAGAAATGACGGGTACGTCTACGTAATACTGGAAGTCGACACGATATGCATCTAGCTCATCTTTATTTTCAAACGGATAAATACCGTACTTACTCACCATGACCCGGTCTAAGTCAGTAAAGGCATCTGTTTGATTAAAACCGACATCAGGCAGATTTAACCCGTTCAGCAAATACGATATTTGAACGTTTTCATCAAATACAGGGTTCGCAGCTGTCGCATCTTCGCCCACAAGCGACCATAACAAGCCGTTTCTAAAGTCACTTTCAGCACTTGAACGAGATACGTCAAACTGAACTGCTAAATCCGGAGATATCTCCCAGCTAGCATTAACACCTAAGTTAGTAA
>Ga0115005_10000498_pt1 | contig 30088 bp, 27 predicted proteins | sample ArcOceMetagenome_FD_87163 | JGI IMG/M metagenome (GOLD analysis project Ga0115005, IMG submission 87163) | Marine eukaryotic phytoplankton communities from Arctic Ocean - Arctic Ocean - Greenland ARC118M Metagenome | ecosystem: Environmental > Aquatic > Marine > Oceanic | place: Arctic Ocean...
AGAAAAATCTCATTCATCTGTTTTAAGTGAAGAAGGAATTATTAAAGTTCAAAAACTACTTGGAATTGAAAATTTATTTGATGTTCAAAATATGGATAAACTTCACCATGTTAACCAAGCTCTTAGGGCCCACACACTTTTTCATCTTGATAAGGAATATGTTGTTAAAGAAGGAAAAGTCATCATTGTTGATGAGTTTACAGGAAGATTAAAAACGGGAAGTAGATGGTCTGATGGACTTCATCAAGCGATTGAAGCAAAAGAAGGGGTTCAGATTAAATCTGAAAACCAAACCCTTGCATCTATAACATTTCAAAACTATTTTAAATTGTATAACCGTCTTGCAGGTATGACTGGTACCGCTGATACAGAAGCAGAAGAGTTTTCTAAAATTTATAATCTTGAAGTTGTCGTGATTCCAACAAATGTACCTATTGAAAGAAAAGACCATCCAGATGTTATCTACTCAAATAAAATGGGAAAATATAAAGCAGTTGCAGAATTAATTCGTGAGTGTAACAAAAAAAACCAACCAGTTTTAGTCGGTACAATTACGATTGAGGAATCTGAAATTATCAGTAATTTTTTAACAAAATTTGGTGTTCACCATGAAGTATTAAATGCAAAACAACACCAGAGAGAAGCAGAAATTGTTAAAAATGCAGGTCAACCAGGATCTGTGACCATTGCCACAAATATGGCGGGACGTGGTACCGATATCAAACTAACTGAAGAAACAAAAAAAGCTGGAGGTCTCTATATTATTGGTACGGAGAGACATGAATCAAGAAGAATTGATAACCAGCTAAGAGGGAGATCAGGTAGACAAGGAGATCCAGGGGCTTCTAAGTTCTTTTTATCTCTCGAAGATGATCTTATGCGAATTTTTGGATCAGATAAAGTAAAAGGTCTTATGGAAAAAATGGGACTTAAAGAAGATGAACCGATTGAGGCGACAATCTTATCTAATCAAATTGCAAAAGCACAAAAACGAGTGGAAGGGCATAACTTTGATGTCAGAAAACATTTACTCGATTTCGATAATGTTATGAATGAACAGAGAAAAGTCATTTATAAACTGAGAAAAGAAATCTTAGATGATGATGGAAACAGAGAACTTCTCAGCGAGATGATTGATGATGTTGTTTTAGAGTTACATCATAATTACAGAGCAACACCAAAAACGGCCCTCACAGATATATTATGGGATGACTTAAATACAGGATTCAAAAATATCTTTATGTGTGAAGATACTTTAACAATTCAAGATTGTTCTAATGAATATAATTCTGACCTCGTTAAATATATGACAAGTATTGCCAATAAAACTCTTGATCATAAATTTAGTCAATATGAAGAAGAACAAGTTGTGATTACCCAAAGAGAAGTTCTCCTTTCAACATTTGATCAGTTTTGGAAAGACCATCTTCTTAATATGGATCATTTAAAAGAAGGTATTAACCTTAGATCATACGGACAAAAAGATCCTCTCGTTGAGTACAAAAGAGAAGCCTTCGATATGTATGAGCAAATGAAGCAAGATATCAGAAGAGCAATCGTTGAAAGAATGTTCTCTGTAAGACTCTATACTCCAGAGGAAATTGAAGAAATAAAGAGACAACAACAGGCAATGTTGGAAGCTCAATTAAATGCTCATAAAAAAGCCCAAGAAGCTCAAGAGGTTAAAGCTAACCCAATCAGCAGAAGCTCTATGAAGGTTGGAAGAAATGATGCTTGTCCTTGTGGTTCAGGTAAAAAGTTTAAACACTGTCATGGTGCTTAGGGGTCATATTGAGTAAGTTTGACGACGATGATATTACAAAAATTGAAGATCTACCTAATCTCTCAGAAGAAGAGCTAGAGTCCGATGAAGACTTTGAATCCCTTGAGGACTTAGCCAAGAAAATTGATATTCATGATATCACTCAAAATGAAATAGTGACTCCATCAGAGCTGGAGTCACTAGACAGTGATGAAGATCTATCTTTAGAGACTGAGGATGATACTTCTGCGCTAGATAGCCTCCGTACAGATTTTAACTCAGATTTTAACAATGACTTTGATCAGGATTTACAAAGTGAGCTTCAAGGCGATTTTGAAGATGATTCAGACCCCCTTGATTTTGACACAACAGAAAATCACTTAGAATCTCCCCCTGACTTCAATTCAGATTTCAATTCAGACTTTAATACTGATTTTCATTCAAATCTTGATTCAGATGAAAGCTCTGATGATAGCTCTGACTTTAGTTTTGACAACACTAATGACTCAAAAAACGATGAAGATGCACAACAAGAAGAAGATCTCTTTAGCGAGCCCATACAAGCTCAGGTACCAACTGATGACTTTCAATTAGAAGAAGAGAGCGCTGAACTAGACAGACCAATTACGAAAACTGAAATCATCACAAATGAGCCCTCATCTGAGATGATAAGACTTGATGATATTGAACAGTTTGGTAATCAATCCACAATCTTTAGTGTTAACTCAGAGGGAAATCCACCATTTAGTATTATTTTAAAAAATCCTAAATTTGTTGAAGATGTCCATACAATTATTGAAATTTTAATTGAGGCTTCTGTCTTTGATCAATCCGAATCAAAACATTTAATTGATAAATTAACATCTGGACAACTTTTAATACCAAGACTTGGGGAGTATCACGCGATTAAACTCTGCCATAAACTAAGAATGTTCAATATCGATATTATCATGGGATTAACAGAAGAAATTCACCCTGCGAAAAGTTATGAATCTAAAGACAATGGACTTTTAAATAAAGACAGTCTTTTAAATAATAAAAAACATTATGCTGATTTTCAAAAGATGGACACAAATAACTTTAAAACAACAACTCTATCTCAACTAGATAATCACAAAATTACTAAGTACTTAGGTATCATTACAAAGTCAAAAGAGGTTGATACTGAAAATATTGTAGATAACGAATATGCAGAACAAACTCACGAAAAATACTCAGTTGAGCTTGAACTTTACAGGCTAAAACGTGAAAACTACCTTGCATCTCAATCAAATAATATAAGCTATAAAGAATTTAAACAAAATGCTAAAGATAACTCAAATAGCTTCAAACTTGAACTCGTCTATAAACAATTAATGGATCTGATGATCTTAGAAGCTAAAAACAATCAGGCCAATGCTATTGTTGGAGTTAATTTTAATATTATCCCAATTAATCTTCAAAGATCTCCAAATCAAGCTATAATATATCAAGTACAATGCACTGGGAATATGGTATGGATAGAGAGAATTTAAGTATTGATTTTGATACAATCATCATTGGTGGTGGAATTGTTGGAGCAGGAATTTTTAGGGAGCAATCTCTTCATGGCCTAAGTACCCTAATCATAGATCAAGCCGACTTTAACTCACAGACAAGCCAAGGAAGCTCAAAAATGCTCCATGGTGGCATTAGATACTTAGAAAATATGGACTTTGCTCTTGTTTTTGAAGCTCTACGTGAAAAAAATCTATGGCTAAAAATATCACCTCATTTAACGAAAGAAATTCCTTTCTTTATTCCTGTGTATAAAGAAAGTAAGTGGCCTCTTTTCTTCCTAAGAGTAGGTCTATTTATCTATGATCTTTTATCATTATTTAAGAACTCTCCCCACAAGGTGTACAATCAAAAAGAGACAATCAAAAATCTTCCAGGACTTAGAAAAAAAGGACTTACCGGCAGTGGTATGTATTTTGATGGAATTGTCGATGATTCAAAATTAGGTCTTGAATGTATTTACGACGGACTAAATAATAAAAAATGCAAAGCTCTTAACTACAAAAAGGTTATCGCTGTAAAAAAGAATCAAAACCATTTCGATGTTACCTATGAAGATGTTTTCACTAAAGAGAAAGAAGTTGTCACATCAAAATTTGTGATCATGGCAACTGGTCCGTTTACTGATCAAGCAATGCACGCCTTAAAAATGGAATGGACTGATATCATTCTTCCTTCAAAAGGAACACATTTATGGCTAAAAAAAGATGCTCTGGCCATTAAAGATGCCATGGTATTACAAACAAAAGATCAGCGAATTATTTTTGTTATTCCACAAAGAAATGCTATTTTAGTGGGTACAACTGAAATACCTATTGAGAATGACTCTAAGATTCTTGATATAAAGCCAACTGAGGAAGAAATTCAGTATCTTCTAGACTCCATAAATGAATATTTTCCTGAAGCACATATAGATCATGATCAAATTATTTCGAGTTTCGCTGCCGTTCGCCCCTTGGTTAAATCAGGAGTCAATAGCTCTAAAACATCTCGAAACCACAAAATCTATATGCCTGAAAATAATTTTTATGTTATAGCCGGTGGTAAATATACAACATTTAGAAAGATGGCCGAAGATATCAACGCAAAAATTTTTAAGAAATTAAATATTAATCATAATAAAAAACTTAGTGAGACACCTCTAAGGTCAACATCAATTGTTAAAGATCCATTCACAAAGAAGATTACAAAAGAAGATATCCTAAATATTATTGAAAAAGAGTTTGTTCAAACAAAGGAAGATCTACTGCTACGAAGATTATCTCTTCCATCTCTTAGGCATTTAAATGATAGTGAGATAGAAGAAATTTTTCAAGGGCTAGAATTAAAATCGGTAAGAGATACCGACAAGTAGCTTTGGACCTGATTTAGCTTTTGTCCAAGTCACTTCGCTTGTATCAGCACCGTATTGATCTCCCCTAACATGGTAGCTAAACTCTGCTCTCATCCCTAACCCCTCTCCTGTATAATACTTAAATCCACCACCAAAATGATAGGCAAAGACTGAGGCATTTAAAGTTTCTTCTTCATAAGCTACATTCTCATTACCCGGTGAATAAGTGGAAGTCACGGATCCAATACCAATTGATCCGGAAAGATAATAAATAATACTTCTCGACTCACTTGGATGTTTGAATGGGTGAAAATTGATTCCACCTGCAAATTCGCTTGTATTTTCCTTAACTGTCGCTCCTTGATAACCCATAACAGTTCTTCTATCGAGGGAGAATGATCCTATCAATGAGAACATTGAGTACCATTTTGATTTATCTAAAAAATAATATTCTCCCCCTGCAAGAAGAAATAAATTATCGACGGCCTGAGAATACTCAGAACCATTATTATCTTGAGTGGATTTTTCTGTATCAGAAGAATAATGAATCATTCCAAAAACTTCTTTATTTCTACTCGCTAAATCAACTGAATCTGCAACCACATTAACTGACGTTATTCTTGCGACCTGTGAAGCGGCAAGATCATCAGCGTTATCCGCCAGAGGTATCCCAAGGTCTCTTGGATCTTTTACAAGATTAGAACCTTCGTTATCTTCAACTAGCATTCTTGATTCATCTTTCGTTATTTTAACTGGTGGGGTAATTTTTAATTTCATAACTTGATCATTATTTATAAAATTTGCATTCACAACTCTATAAACAGACCAAACAGATCTTGTTGGAGAAAGCTTTATACAGACTGCTCTTGCCACAACTCCTTCAGAAACATAGAACTTAGCATGATCACTTTGCTTAAGACCATCTTCAATTCCTCTATTAATAGAAATTGTTTTTTTTGTGTTTGATGTAGAAATAATCCTTAATGTTAACTTTTCATCAATTTCAAGCGCCCAAGCACTTGAACAAAACATTAATAATAAAAATAAAAAAGTAGTTTTTCTCATATCCATCCTAAAAAAATCTTGTAAGGGCAAGACTTAGCTTTCCCTCAGTATATCTAGCTCTATTTGGTAGTGTTCCATCATCTGCATTTCGAGTCATTCTCTCTGAACGTATACTTCCATATCCAAAGGACATTTTAAAACCAAACAAATTATCAAAGTTATATTTTAAGCCGACTTTAAAACCAGGTAAGGTAAATACTTGATAATTACCTTCTTCATTGGTTGAAATATTATTAAGCCTAGCAATTCCATAGCGAGTATAAATACCTACATAGTAGATATTTTCATTAATCACTGCAGGTTCTAAAAATGGATACCAATTTAGTTGTCCTGCAAGGGAGTATTCAGTTGATCGAACATTTAAAACTCCACCATAATATGAATCTTTTGCTCTTCTAACAGAACCCTCAAGAGAGAAATCTTTCAGCGACTGGAAGTTTTTTAAAATATAGGATTCCACCGCTAATTCAATATCATATTTACTCTGTTCAGTTGTTTCGGGATCATTAAGATTTTCATTATTCACAAGATTTAGGCCAAAGGCCAAATGAGCTTGATAATCGAATTTATAAGTCATTAAATTCTTTCGTCTTTTCCTTTCACGTACTATATTCATATTTGTAAGTAAATTAGCGAGTTCATTGTCGGAATAGCTATCAGACCAAGCATCTCCTTTTTCACGTAAGTTTTTGTACAACTTTTCTTCTTGAGCTGCTTTATACTGATTGGAATCTTTTACTTTTTTGGAAGCAGATTTATAAACGGGGTTAAGGGGAAGTCCAGAACTAGACTTTTCTTGCTCTTTAAAAAAACTTTCTCGATGAAAAAGAGGATCATTATATTTCTCTAAAAATGCCACAACCATCTTTTCAAAAGTTTGGACTCTTCTTCGCTCGGAAAACTCTTTCGCTCTAGGGGACCTATAAATTCCATCGATATAATATTTCTCTTCCTCTAATTTATTATCCCACTTACCTACATTTAATAACTCGTAATCGGAGTTAAAATGTCTCTCTTTTTTATGATTAATAGCAAGAGCTTTATACTCACTATTTTTTTTGGCGAGCTCTTCTCCCTCGACAAGGTATTCTCTCACTTCCTTTGCAGGGTTATCAATTGTCACAAGAGTGTTAGAATCAATTTTGAGCTCTGATCTACCTTTAAGAAATGCTGACTCTGAAAAAAGAAGAAATTTTTTATTTAGACTAATCATGTTTGGAATAAATTCTTTATAAACAATCCAAACAGATTTTTGATCCATGACTTTCACGGCACGCAATTTCGCTATGGGCCTAAAAATAACTTTATTTAACTCAATTTCTTCTCTTGTTAATAAAATACCAAAGTCTTCGCTTCCGATATTATCATTTTTACCTCGATCAACATAAATAGTTTTTCCACTCTTGGACAAAGAGATGATATTTACAATTGTATCTTCGATAGCAAATACTTGCGTAAAAGAGATGAAAAATAAGAATATGATTTTAATAGCTTGAGTCATCCATGTCCCATAATATTTAAATACTACTACTATTTTATACAATAGGCGTCATTTGGAAAGCTTTTGCGTTAAAATATCGAAAAAAACTTCATATTTTAGCTATTTTAGACTATTGCCCTTTTCTGTTATATCCTCTATAAATTGTTATACAGAAAATCAAAATTGGGGAATATGTGGCTAAGCGTAAAAAAGAAAAACAGACATATAAGTATGAGTGCTCTTTGACTGGTGAGAAATATGTTCTTACTCAAAAAGTTTCAAATCCTGAAGATTTAATGAGCGTTACCGCATGGTACGATTTAAATCAAGAATTTGACGATAGACCGCTTGATGTAAAAAAGAAAATTGGTTTTGAGCAGGCTGCTGCTGAAGCTCAAGAAATTCAAGAAATAGAATAAAATAAACAAAAAAACATTCATAAAAGGATTACTCATATGGAAACACGTGAAGTCATTATTATTGGTTCGGGCCCTGCAGGATATACGGCAGCATTGTACGCTGCAAGAGCTGATCTAAAACCACTCGTTATTATGGGGCATGAGCCTGGTGGACAATTAACAACAACGACAGATGTTGAAAATTTCCCTGGGTTTCCAGAAGGTGTCATGGGTCCTGATTTAATGCAAAATATGAAAGCACAGGCTGAAAGGTTTGGAACTGAGTATTTAACTACTCACGTAGAGAGCGTAGACTTATCAAAAAGACCATTTAAAGTTGTCTGTGAAAATAAGCAAGAATTTTTTGCACAAACAGTTATTATTTCTACAGGTGCAAGCGCAAAGTACTTGGGTCTACCTAATGAAAAATCACTTATTGGTAAAGGTGTGAGTGCTTGTGCAACATGTGATGGGTTCTTCTTTAGAAATCAAGATGTGCATGTTGTGGGTGGCGGTGATACGGCCATGGAAGAGGCAATGTTTTTGTCTAAATTTGCAACAAAAGTAACTCTTGTTCACAGAAGAGATAGTTTTAGAGCATCTAAACCAATGCAACAAAGAGTACAAGATAATCCAAAAATCGATATTCTTTGGAATAGCGAAGTTATTGAGATTCTAGCAGATGATGGTGGAGTTAATGGAATAAAAGTTAAAGATACAGTTAACGGTAATATCAGTGAGAGAGCTACCAATGGCCTATTCATGGGAATTGGACATACACCAAATACTAAATTTCTGAACAATCAAATTGATCTTGATAATCATGGATTCATTATTACTAAGGGTGGACATCCTGATACAAATATACCTGGTGTATTTGCTTGTGGTGACGTTCAAGACTCTTACTATAGACAAGCAATCTCTGCTGCAGGCTCAGGCTGCATGGCCGCAATAAGAGCAGAGAGATTTATCGAAGAAACTGGAAGAGCATAAGCATACCTTAAAAGCAAAAATCTACAGAGAAAACATTACCGATTAGATCAGTCGTGTTTTCTCTAAATATCTAATTAAATTAAACTATCTAACAAATTCTTAACTCTGTTTGACAATCAGACCTAAACGCGAAAAAATTTAGTTGAGGCAAGGATGCTTCAAAGAAATCATTTACCAAGGAAGGAAAATGAGCCAATTATTCAATTATCACACTCTGAAAACTCGTCTTGAGAAATCAACGAGAACTTTGTTTATTACTTTAAACAATGATCATTATCAAAACTCGATAACAATGGAAACATTATTTGAATTAGAATCATTGCTCGCCTGGTGTACAACAAGGGTTGAGATCAATTCAATTTTCATTCAATCCTCGACGGACTATTTCTCCCACGGATATAATAAAGAATTACTTAAAAAGCTTACACTTGATAAATTACAAAAATTTACGGCAAAACTTCAGTTGATTAATCAAGCGATTATTTGCCTCCCCCAAACTGTGATCATTGATCTTCAAATGGGTGCAAAGAATATAGCAAGTGAGCTTGCGGCTGCGTGTGATATAAGAATCTCAAATCGTTCATGCCAAATTAGTTTTGATCATTCAAAACTAGGAATCATTTCTTGCTCTGGAGGAATCTCAATTCTCTCTCAAAGCATCGGTCATGCTAATGCTAAAAACTGGTTACTATCAGGAGCAAATATACCATTATCAAAACTTGAATCAAGTGGTTTTGTTTTTCAATCCTACACTCTAAATAATAGAGATGAAGTGATTCAAAATCTTCTACAAGATATCAATGGACAATCCCCTGTCCAAAGAATTCAAACCAAATTAGGTTTATCTGAAGGTCAAAGGCAACATATGGAGCCCATGTTTATTTTTGAAAATCAAATTTCAAAGGCAGCGATGATCACAGAGGACTGGAGAGAAAAACAAACAACGGATTCTATGCCTGCTAAAAGCATGAAAGAAGCTGTTAAATTAAGCTTACTTAAGAATGAGGAAGACTTACCGAATTAAAGTTGCTCAATGATTTTGCCAATAAGTTTTGATTTTTGTTTAAACTTAACACCAACGTGCAAATGGCTTCTTTTACTATTTTTAGATTTATGGGCGAGAACTCCATTAATCTTACGAGGCAGAATTAAGCCGTTTATACCCACTAGAGATATTTCTTGATCTACCTTTAATTTTTCACAAATAGAATCTTTTAATAAACATGAGAAGCCGTACTCACTTATATCTTTAAGTTGAATGCCTTCGAGGTCAATTTGATTAGAAATGGATAAGTTAATATTAACAATATTATAATGAAAATTGTATCGTTTTACTTTACGCTTTTCTCTTAGATAAACTTTTTCATCAGCAATAATTTTTAATCTTTTACTAACACAATATTCATAGGTTCCTTTGAATAAAATACCTCTTTCATCATCGAAAATATAAATAGAATGAACAGGATCAAAACTTGAGTTCTCAAGTAGTTCAAGACTCACGATCGTATGTTTTTTTTCGTTTTCAAAGTCAAATAAATGACCTTCAAAAAGATGCTTTTTATTTTTAATTGTTTGCCAGATTTTTAATGGAGATTTTGCTGACTTAATCGATTTCAATTCAGAAAAAAATTCGCTTATATTACCTGCAATTCTAAAACTATCTTGCATATTCTCTCAGTTTATATTGATTAAATTATCAAATCTATTCGTTATATCTTGATTAGAATATATCAAAAAAAAGCCACCGCCGCCAGCGCCGCATAGTTTAAAAAAATATTCTTTTGACTCAAGTCCAGCTCTCCATAACTGTTTTAATTCGTCTGGTACCATATGAGAGAATGTTTTTAATTGCATTTGAGAAATTTCTTCAAATAAACGACTAAATTCTGATCTATTACTTGTATTTACTGTGTCAATAATAGAATTTGTATCGATAATAAATTTAGAGACACTATTTTTGAAATCATCATTTCGATCTAGTTGATCTAGAAAATAATGAACAAGTGGCGCGGTTTTACGACTAATATTTGAATCGAGAAGATAAAAGAAGCCAAAATGTTCAAAATTAGGTCTATCAATAATCTTTAATTCGTTTCGCCCTGAAATAAGAATGGGCTTATTTATCAAACTAATTAAACAATCAAGTCCTGAAGATGTTCCATGATAGAATGATTCAAGTAAGGCAAGATGATCTTGAATGTATTTAAGCTCTTTTGAGCTATAATCATTTTTTAATTCAAAATTGTAAGCATAACGACAAAAAATCGCAGCACAAAGAGCACCTGAGCTTCCAAGTCCATGACCACAGGGTATATTTGATCTAAAATAAAGACCTTTATTTATATCTTCTTGAAATTGATCAATATCGAGTACATGACTTAGTATTCCTGAGTTTTGCAAGTAAGCACTAAATTGATCGAGAGCAAGGTTTGCTGGAACTGAATCCTTTGAATTCGCAAACTCAAATCGGCCAGAATAATTTTGAAATGGAATCGCAATTCCACGAGAACCTTTAATAATGGCGTACTCACCAAACAATAATATTTTTGAATAAAAATGAGTCATGATATTTTAGTTGCCCCATCGCCCTTTTTATCAAAAATAATTTTTTCACAAATGCCTTCACACTGGGATTTAATAAATTCTTCAACTCTCAATTTATCTGTGTCAGGATAAATAAGATGAATATTAGGACCTGCATCAATTGTAAAATATAAATTTAAATTTGTTTTTGCTCGAAAGGATCTTATAAGCTCAATAAGCTCTAGGGACTTAGGGGTTAAGAGAATGAAAGAAGGATAAGAAGTCATCATGAGAGCATGTAAACTTAGAGCTTCATTCTCGAGAATTTCTCCAAAACATTTAAAGTCACCGTTTATCATTGCATTTAATAATGTTCTATAATTTTCATTCGCTTGAAACTCTCTTACTTCACGGTAGAGATGAGTATTCATTAAAGAATGACCTTGTGTACTTGAGACAGATTTTTCATCAGAGCTAACGATTAAAATAGCATCATTTATATGCTTAAAATTTTCGTGATATTCTTTGAGCTCTATTGCATACTCATTACTACCAGATCCTGTTTTTGTCTCTCCCCAATGTGCATAGTCATCAAAAATACTCCGACAAGCAGAGCCTGAACCAAGTCTCGCAACGATACTCGCAAGTTTATCAAAGTCATCTCCCGAGGATTTTCCTAACTCAACTTCAACTAAACAACAGGCAAGTGCGGCCATTGATGATGCAGATGAAGCAATTCCAGTTGAATGAGGGAATGAGTTATAACTCTCAATCTCAAACTCTAAAGTTTTTAGAGTGGGAAGAATATCAATAATACTCTCGGTAAACTTCTTGATCTTTTTAAAAAATAATTCATTAGGCTTATTTTCAAATTTTAAATTTTTTAAACCTGGAGATTTTGAATCAGCTATATAGTTTATTTTTGTCTGAGTGTAGCAATTTGATAAAGACATACTTAGTGATGGGTTCATTGGGTATTGACGACCATACTTACCCCAGTATTTTATAAATGCTATATTTGACGGTGCTCTATACTCAATCGTCTGAAATGTCTTACTGCTCAATTCCAACATTAATCTTTTCGCTCTCTATATCTAGGTGGGTGCCACCGAGTTTTTCAAAGTTTTGCAACACAAGCTCATCAAAGGAGAGAACCGTTTTGTGACCTCTTTGGTGGAAATATTCTTTTGTTTCAGTTGATGATCGATCTGATGTAACTAAAACAAAATCTCCTCCCCATGCACCAAGGGATTTGACTGCTCCCCAATAATCTGAGAATTTTTGAGACTTTACTCTTGGAAGATCTAAACACATAGAAATAATATTTTCATGCTCATACAGACATTCTTCGAACTCATGCAGATCAATCGTTTGGCACATTTTGTCAGTCAAAAGATTTAAACTCTTTATTGTTTCATCTTTATTCTCTTTTACAATGTCACGGTAGCGCTTAATCGCATCTCTTGAGTTTTGCTTCTCATTGAGATAAACAAAGAAAATATTATCTTTAAATACTGGATTAAAATTTATAGTCTCCCAGTGAGGTCCTCTTGATTGTAATTGATAGGTAATAGGCCCCATAGACTGAGCACAGGCGATATCATATCCAGAACTATGAAAAGTTTTCGACTGTAATTCGAAGGGACTAACATAGGCCCATTGAGCTATATTATAAACAAGAGTAGAACTACTGCCTAACCCCCAATTAATTGGAAATTCAAGAATCGTTTCGACATAAACATCTGCCTCTTCTCGTAAAAAGTGAATATTTTGTTTTCTTGCTTGTCTCAATATTTGTTGAAGAACTTTTTGTTCTGATAGCATTGCTTCGCTTTCTTCAAGAAGTTCAAAATGCCATAGTTCAAAATTTGATTCAAACCAACATTTTCCCTCAATATCAAAACTTTTCCAATATAGCTTAGGATTATTTGAAGGCCTATACTTCACATACATTCTTTGACCAAGTTTAGTCGGCAAAGCAATAGATTTCGCTCCGTCTAAAACGAAATATTCTGAGCTTAATAATAATTTTCCGTGTCCATAATAGTACTGTTCAGTCATCTCTCTCTATCCTATTATTGCAAAGTGCTCTTACTTGTTAATAACTCTCTTACTTTTGAAAATGAAACTGTTTTGTCTTGAAAATATGTTTTCGCAAATTTTATTTGTTCTTCATTTGCATTTAATTGATTTAAAATATTTAATAAATGCATTTTCATATGTCCCTGTTGAATTCCTGTTGTGACAAGAGATCTGACTGCTCCAAAGTTTTGAGCAAGTCCAACAGTAGCAACAATTTGCATTAATTTTCTTGCATTCGGATTTTTTAAGATTTCTAAACTTGTTTTTGATAATGGATGAAGAGATGTCAAACCTCCCACAGTACCAAGGGCCACTGGCATAGTGAGTTCAAATCTAAAAATATTATTTTTAATTGTACAACTACTTAATCCTCTATATTTACCATCACGGGAAGCATAAGCATGTCCACAGGCTTCAATCGCTCTAAAATCATTCCCAGTAGCAAGTACAACGGCATCAATTCCGTTAAATATTCCTTTATTATGAGTAACAGCACGACTTGTATCAATTTTTGCAATTTTCACAGCTCGCTCAAATTTTTCAGCAAATTCGGTACTCGTCATATTATTTGGAAAAATACCTAAGTCTTCTATTGGACACTCTACATAGGCCTGCACTAAGCACTCAGGAGTATAGTTTGATAATATACTCATAATAATTTCTACTTCTTTTTCAGCATCTGTAAAAGTGTCAAAAGAGAGAGCAAGAGATCGAAACTGAGAAGCAAGTTCTTCAAGAACAGAATTTATAAAATTTGCACCCATAGCATCACAAGTTTCAAATTTAGCTTCTATCTGAAAGTAGTGATCAAGATCTTTTGTTTTATCCATGAGTTGAATATCTAGGATTCCTCCTCCGCGTTTTTCCATATTCGAAACTAAATCTTTGACAGAAAATAGTAGTTCCGACTTCACGAGACTAAAGAAGTTTTTTAATTTCTCTTTATCCCCTTTCCATATAAAATGAACTTGGCCCACTTTAGTTGTAGATATCACTCGCGTTTTAAACCCCCCCCTTGTTAACCAATATTTAGCACTCTTAGATGCAGCGGCGACAACGGAGCTCTCTTCAATAACGAGAGGAATAGAATATAATTCATTGTTAATTAAAAAATTCGGTGCAATTCCATAGGGACAATAAAAATTTGAAATCGTATTTTCAGAAAACTCGTCAAATATTTTTTGTTCATCAACAGATGAATGCCAATAATTTTTTATATTTAAAATTGTTTTTGCAGATTTTTCTGAAACTTGGGCCGCAAGCCAATCAATTTTTTGATCTTTTGTTAATTTAGAAAATCCAGTTATCTCTTTCACTATTTCCTCTTTATATAAGCGCTTGCCAGAAGATATTCACTTCTCAACTCAAGCATATAAGTTTGAAGTTCGCTGTACTCACCCATAGCATGTTTTAAAAAACTAGCTGCCATTCCAACTACACTATTTGAGCGTAATGACTCGTTTAATATAAAGCCTTGCATCCCAGATGACACACCACCTGAAATGATAAATTCTCTACACTTAAGATCTGAGTCCGAAGCATTTAGAATCTCATTTGCAAAGTCAATCATCTCTAACGCATCATGACCAATATGTCCAAAATCTTCTTTATCAGACTTTTTACCCGAAAGTGACCTAGAAAGTCTAGCAAGTTCTAGGATCGTAAAATTTGTACCACCATATGCCCCAAACTCAATAGCAGCTAGAGGAAGCTCCATTAATGATTTCATACTTTTAGGTCCAAATCCCTGGCCAACTTCTTTCACAATTAAAGGGAAGTCACTTTTAGCTAACACGGACTTAATCGTATCAAGTGGGGGTTTTTTAAATCGATCACCTTCAGGCTGTCCCCATTCTTGGAGAGGATTAACATGAATAATAATTCCGTCAGCATTAAGAGATTTTGTTATATGATCAATTTCACCTAGAGAGTTACGTGCCACAAGCTCTTCTAGTTGAGCAATTCCAAAATTTGTAAATAATGGTCTCGTTGGCATAAATTTTTTAATATCAAAGTCATCAAAGCGTTTATCATCTGAAAGAAGAGGCCTACAAGATCCAAGCCCCAAACCTAAACCAAACTCCTCAGCACCCTTTGCCAAATTTTCATTAATGAGTTTTGCCCTCTCAGTTCCACCAGTCATACTTGAAATCCAAAAAGGTAGTCTAAATTCAAAGCCAAGAAACTCTTGCTTTGGGTGACTTAAGTATTCAGGGTGAGCTGACAACATAGGCTCATAAGTAAAATTATCAAGACCTATTTTTTCGGTTGGCCTTGATTTAAAAGCTAAATCAATATGGTCTTTTTTTCTATCGCTCGTCATTAATGGGTCCTAAGATAAGAATAAATTCACGCTTCTCTTTTTCAATCTGTTTGCTGATTTTTGCAATACTACCCCTGAGAAGTAATTCTTCAGGTTTATTTAAATCAAGTCCTATAAAGACCTCACGAGTACAATTTAAATTAGAAAGTTCATCAATTAGTTTATTTAATCTGTAGGGAGTATCCATGATAATTGAGACTTCTTTTTGTTTAAGAATTCTTTTAAGTGACTTCTGTCTCTCTGGACTTTGCACAGGAATAAAGCCTTCAAATATAAATCGGGAATGATTGAAGCCACATAAAGAGATGGCCAGTGCAATAGAATTTCCAAATGGAGCAGAGGTTACTTGAATATTATTTAAATGACATTGATTAACTAATTCAGTGCCAGGGTCACAAAAAGCAGGGAGCCCACAATCGCTCATGAGTATTATATTTTGATTAGATTTTAAGTTTTTAATTAAACTTTGACTTAAATCTTTTTGAGTATGCTCATTAAAAATGACAAAATTTTCTATGCACTCTCTTGGAAGACCAAAACGAAGCCATCTTCTTCTGCCTTCTTTTTCTTCTTCCATTAATATCATTGAGTTATTTGAGATTGCATCAAGAATCATATTTTTTGTTTTGTCACATAATAAACTTTCATCATCAATGGGTGTTGGGATAAGAATTAATTTACCGCTCATAGCTTCTCCGACAACGCTGTAAGATTTTGAAATAACTCAGGCCTATGAAAATCAGCTCTCTCGTCTTTATTAATATTTAAACCATAAAAACATCTCTCTTCTGAGAAGCCCAGACAAGAAAAGACATTTCCGAAAACAATATCCCCATCCCCTGGTATATCGGATAGAGAAATAAAAAGAGAAACCTCAAAGCCATTATCTTGTTGAGAATGTTCAACTCTAAAATGATGATGATCTAGAACTGAATATTCAATTCTAGGTTTGACAATATGTAGAGCAAGCCGCTGTCCTATGGGAGATGCTTGAACCTCAAGGTATTCCGATGTTTTTCCTCTTCTCAAAAATGCTTCTACGACATCAAACTCCCAAAGCTCCCAATTGTTTGAGTTTGATAAATTAAATTTATCAAAGGAGATATTTATCGATTGAGTGCATACCTTATAATTGATTTTAAACTCTGTCGCAGATTGTTCAAATGAAACATTTATTTCGTCTAAGTTTTTAATATTATTATGATGAGCAGATAATTTTTGCATGGTTTCTTATAAAAAAACATCGAGGTAATGACAAGAGCTTTTGAATAAATTATTAATGATTTATGAAAGAATTCTTCCTCGTATGCCCTATTGGACTCGAAAACTACCTATTATTTGAGCTTCAACTAAAATACAGGCCATTTTTAGAAGATCAAAGAATAAAAGATGTAAAAATAGATATTGGGGGAATAGAGCTTCAAACATCTCTTGAAATTGGGCTGGGTCTTAATCAAGTGATGAAAACACCTAGTAAAATCCTCTTACGCCTTAAAACCCAAAAATGTCGAGACCTTCCAAAACTCTATAATATCATTAGAAAAATGGACTGGAAAAGCATCTTCAAACAAAATACCATTGCGTTTCATGCAACGAGTTCAAAATCAAGACTCATCAATACAACAAAAATGATAAATACTGCAGCTGATGCCATGAAAGACTATTTTGAAGCTAATAAGCTAAAAGCAAAAGAGTTAGAAGAATCAAAGGACTTTCCAGTTCAAACAATATTTTTAAGACTACAAAATGACGACCTAAACATAAGTTTAGATACTTCTGGAGAACTACTCCATATTAGAGGAGACAGAAGTTTTAGAGGTCATGCATCCATTCGAGAAAATATTGCAACTCTTCTTCTACTGAGCCTCCTTAAACATGGAAGTAAAACAATATCGAGTACTCTCATCGATCCCATGTGCGGCACTGGAACTTTTTTATTTGAGGCCCTAAATTTCTACAGACAAAATGAGCGATCATTTAATTATCACTTTATAAAAACCCCAGACTATATTGTTCCAGAGACTCAAGAAAACATATATTTATTCAAAGATTTTTTTGGCTATGATATCGATGACACCATTATTAAGAGAAACAAAACTCTAGAATCCAGCATACATTTCCAAGTAAAAGATATATTTAAAAAAACGGTGGCAGTGCCAGAAATAAAAAATTCCATAATCATTCTCAATCCACCTTACGGGAAAAGAGTGAAAATTGAAGGAAACAAAAAGAAATTCTTTCTCACAATAATAGAAACGATTAAGGCAGAATATAAACCCGCTCTTTTTGGGATGATTATTCCAATCGAGCAGTCACAATATATTCAAGCAGATGAGAGGATTAAATTTTCACAAAACGGCTTCCCTGTAGAATTTTTAGTATTTAAATAATAAAATGACGTTTTTCCAATAAGATAGACACACAAAGAGTATGTAAAAACACTCCCTCTATTTACTTTGGTTACATATTTTGACAGAATTTTAAGAGAAAAACTCTAGAGGAATTATTCATGAAACTTAAGGCTCAAACAATTTCAATAGAAAAACTGCCTTCATCCACTATCGATGATTTATTTAGTCTATATTCTAAGTATTATGAAGGAATTAATTATATTCAATTTTCAAAAGATTTATCCCAAAAGAAAAAGATCATCATCATTAGAAATTCTGACAATCAATTAGCTGGTTTTTCAACTTTAACCACATTTACTATCAAATCAGGAACAAAAAGAATTAAATGTATTTATAGTGGTGATACTGTCATTGAAAAAAAATACTGGGGAACTTCGGCCCTTACCATCGAATTTTTAAAAAATATAATCATTGAAAAAATGAAATCTCCCTTCACACAAGTATGGTGGTTTCTTATCTCAAAAGGTTATAAAACATATTTACTAATGGCCAATAATTTTCATGAGTACTATCCCTGTTATAATAAAGAAACTCCCATTCACAAAAAAACTTTAATTAGAGATCTCTGTGAAATAATCTATCCGGGTCATTTAGATGAACAAAAAGGGCTCCTTTATTTTGAAAAGGACCATGATAAGTTAAAAGAATACGTAGCCCCTATTACTGAGACTATGTGTAAAGAAAATCCCAAAATTAATTATTTTCAATTGAGAAATCCTCATTGGTCAAATGGAGATGAACTCGCTTGCATAGGAAAAGTTTCTTTCCTTCTGGGAGTCACTCATCCTTTAAAAATACTGATTAAACAGCTAAAGAAAAACGCCAAAAGATTATCTAATGCCTATGAGTCAAGATAGTCTATGCTCTCGAGATGGAGAGATAATCAATAATTGGTACATTGCTTGTCTATCAATTGACTTAAAAAATAAACCCATCCAACGAATCATCTATGACCAAAAGTTTGTTCTCTATAGAGACGCTCAGGGTTTACCTGTTGCACATCTTGACCGCTGTCCACATAGAGGAACTCCATTATCAAAAGGTCATTGTCATAATGGAAAACTCCAATGTTCTTACCACGGCTGGACCTTTTCTGAGAATGGAGAGGTATCAAATATTCCTTCTGAAGGTCAACGAGGGTGCAAAGTAAAAAGATTTATTCATTCTTTTAAGACAGTTGAAAAAGATGGAGTTATTTGGCTCTGGCCTACGATGAGTGCTCCATCAGAGACGATATCAATATGGAATTTTCCCTATAAAAATCACCCAGAGTGGACAAGCTATTATATGGTCACTGACTTTGATAACGAAGTAACCAACCTTGTAGAAAATTTTGTGGATGTACCACATACCGTCTGGGTTCACAAAGACTGGTTTCGAAATCAATCCTATAAAGAAGTTCCAACAACAGTTGTGACGAGTAAAGGGCGTGTCCTTGTGACCTATGAACAGCCCGAGGATAATATAGGAGTGTTTATTAAGCCTATATTAAACCCAAAAAACGAACCGATGTCTCATACTGATGAGTTTATTTATCCTAATATAACAAATGTAACATATTCTTTTGGAAAAAATTTTCAATACGTAATCAATAGTCAATGTAGCCCTATTTCAACATTCAAAACAAGAGTTTACACACATATCGCTTACAAACTTCCGTTGTTTGGCAGACTTATAAAACCATTTTTAAATTTCTATACAAGAAGAGTGATTAATCAGGATGTAAAAATTATGTCTCATCAAGGAGAGAATTTGAAAAATGAAAAGAATCCTCGCTTTCAATCAACTGAAGCAGATGAGCCTCATATTCAAATTGAGTTTTTACGAAAAATAGGCAAAACAGATCAACAAAAAGTCTATTCTGTGGAGAAAAACAAAAATATAAGTTTTTATATATAAAATGATAAATAAATTGTTTTTAATAATATTAATACTCTTTCTGTTTCTCCTTCATCTTGGATCCTTCTTTGCCCTATTTTTTTACTTTAACTGGAGTTTATTTTTTGTCTCATTATTTTTATGGCAATTTCTTGCCATAATTGGCATCTCCGTCTGTTATCATCGAGAAATTACGCATAGATCTTTTAAAAGTATTTTACCTTTAAAAATATTTCATCTCAGTTGCGCAATGCTTGCAGGTCAAGCAGGCCCTATCCTTTGGGCCCATGTCCATCGCATTCACCATAAATATTCCGATAAAGACAATGATCCACATTCTCCAAAAAATGGATTAATAAGAGCACATTTTGGATGGATTTTTGAACAAAATCAACGTTCAAAAAACTCAGATTTTAAAGTCGTACCGAAAGATTTAGCCGACGATAAAATACTTTGCTTCTTTCAAAGACTTCATTTCCCAGCACTGATCATTGTTTTTTTTCTCCTCTATTACTTTGGGGGGATCGAATGGTTTTTATGGTTAGGTTGTTTCAGAGTGACCCTTACTCTTCATAGTGCGTGGGTTATTAATTCACTTGGACATTTTTGGGGATATCAAAATTATGAGACAAAGGATCATTCTAAGAATAATAAAATCATTGCCCTCTTAACCGCCGGTGAAGGTTTTCATAATAATCATCATTTTATGCCCAACTCAATAAATATGGGACATAAAAAAGGTGAAATTGATATCGCTTATTATTATATTCTTCTTTTAAAAAAACTTGGATGGATATCCAACACAAGGTCAATATGATACTTTTAATTACTTCCGTACTTTTTCTTTTGGTTTTTCTCTATGTTTTAATTAAACATGGGAAAAATCCATCAAAAGGTGGATCCCTTGCTCCTTCGAAAAGATTTTGGTTATTTTATACACTCTACACATGGTTCATCTTTTTACCCATCTCACTTTACGAAGGTTATATAGGAGATGCCTTTTATCTAAGCTTTCTTTTATTGACAGTCTCTATGTGGCTCAGGGCACCTATAGAGGTATTCATGTTATTGAAAACAAAGAACTGGACACCTCCTATTGGAATCACACATGATCTCATTACATTAGTCTTGTTTTGTGTTCCGCTTTTTTCTCTAAAATCGATTGAGTTTACGATCGAGAGTATTTTTGCATTTACTCTTTTTCTAAGCCTTATTCTTGAAACTTATTATGCCTATGCTTTTTACAAAATTGTACAGGATAAAACAAAAGGTGATGAAGGGATTTGGTTTGCTAATAAAGAGAATCCAGAATTCAGAAGAATATTACAAATAACGACAATTTTTAACTATCCTCTTTTTCTTGCTCTTTTAATGATGGGATATCAATATCTGATCGCATAGTTTTTCTTCCTTTAATTATTTCTTGGAAAGGAAGAAGAGTTTTTCTTGCAGGTAGTAAGTCTCCAGCGCCTAACCTCGATCCCGCCCCCATCATACTGACTCCACCAACCATGGCATAATCACCAATAATAATTTCTGATAAGTATAAGTTCGCCCTCTTATTTTGATTAATTATATAATGACTAGATAAGCTTGCTCCATATCCAAAAACGATTCCATCTCCTAGATTTAAATATGCCCTATCGAGGATTTTAACATTAGCAGACCAATAGATATTTCTTCCAATCTTCCCCCCCCAAAGTCTAAGCCAACGAGAATAAAGAGTAGGAACCATCTTTATCAATTCCTCAAGAAAAGGAAATCTTAAATAAATGACTTGGAGTTGAACTCCAAACCACCAAAAATAATAATAAGAATCATCATCTGTAAAATGCATTTTATTTTTTTTATAAAAGAGCGATAAGAATCGGAACAAAAATGGTGGAAGTAAGTAAAGATAAGCAATAAAGATCCAAACGTTTGTTAAAGACATTTCAATCGTAAAAAATAGACTTATAAAAGTACAAAGAAAGACGAAGGGAAAATAGTTAATGACAATTGTGAGAAAGATTTTTTTTGACATTTTAGCGTGCCATTAGTCTATAGAGTTTTGATATTTGATACTTAGTCATATTATTTTTAAGTATTTTCCTTGTAGATTGATAGGCTTCAAAATCTCTTACGATCCATTTTCCTAAGGATAGAGTTTTGAATAAAGTTTTTAAATAAGAATCTTTAGGAAACAGACTTTTAACCATTTGATAGCAACAAGTAAGATTAAGAAACTGAACTATAATAAACGTTATATAACTTGAAAAAAGAACAGAGACCTTAGCTTCTTTTTGAAATTCATTATGCATTTGCATCGCAAATGGAATATGAAAAACCTCATCTTCAAAATGTAATTGATTGATTCTATTCCAACTATCTGATGGTCCAAGTGTCTTTTTTAATAATTTTGCATAACACAAAGAAAATATTTCGGCTTTTGCCCCAACAAAAAAAATTGATCGAGGAAATTTTTTAACCCAATAATATAGCGCCTTTCGAACGATTCTTTTCTTTCCTAAAAGCAGAGAATTTCGAGGCCAATCAAGTCTCTTACAATGAGACAAAAAATGTCTATATCCAAGTGAATGGATAAGTTCTTCTTTTTGAAATTTTTCTAGTCCGTTTCCATAAACAGAAGAATTTTTGAGTTTGCCTGTCAGCAATAATGCTTGCTCAAACGAAACCTGACACTCAGCAACAAGGACTATAAAACCTAAATAAAACTTTAGTTTTAAATCATCATCTTTTAACCAACTAAAATCAGGTAAAAAATCTTTAGGAATATTTTCAATTTCAATCTCAAAATTTTTACACCCAAAAACTTCTTCCCAAGGACTCTTATAATCTGTATTTGTTGCACAAAATACCTCTGAAAATTTACTTTCATATGAAATATTATTATGAGACAATTTCACTCGAGTCCTTTTTGTAAACACCCTTAAAGTCAGGGCTTTAAATAATTATAGCACTAATAAATCATAAGGAAAGCTAGAGAAAAATGGACATTCCTCAAAAAAAAGATTTTCCCCCAAAAACAATGTTAAATATTATCATCGCAATTAGCGCCTATAGTTCTGCTATTTTTATTCTCTATTTTGTAAACACACAAAATGATTGGACTTTTAAAATATTAGGAGCCTTTTTATTTAGCTTAGTTGGAAACACAATATTCAGTCTCTTGCATGAGTCTGTGCACGGATGTTTTAGCTGGAACAAAAAAATAAACTATATTTTTGGAGTCATTTCAGGAAGTTTCTTTCCAACAAGTTTTACCATTCAAAAACACTGTCACTTAGGCCATCACAGAAGAAATAGAACAGATGTAGAGATGTTTGAAATGTATTATCCCACTGATAATATCATGATGAAAAAACTACAACTCTATACAATAGTCACAGGTTGCTATTGGACTTCTCCCATTATAGGCTGTAGCGCTTTTTTATTTTTCCCAAATCTTTTAAAAATAAATCTTCTAAGATCAAAAGATCCTGACATTCAGCATATGAGTGCAGATGCAATGATCTCAGATCTTGAAAGATCTCATCCTATCATTTCTAGACTGGAGATCATTTATACAATTTTATTTCAAGCATCACTTTTTTATTTTCTAAACTTAAGCTTCTTATCTTGGCTTCTTTGCTATTGGAGCTTTGCCATCGCATGGGGTGGACTTCAATATGCTGATCATGCCTGGACCAAAAGAGATGTTAAAACAGGGGCTTGGAATTTGAAAGTAAACCCTCTCTTCAGATTCTTCTATTTAAACTACCATGATCATAAAGTTCACCATATGTACCCTTATCTTCCGTGGAATTATTTACCAAAATTTGTAAATAAAGAAGAATATAGACCTGAGTTTTACAAAATATGGTTAAAGCTTTTAAAAGGGCCAACTTTAGTGACTGAGCCAAATCCAATTATCGACAACGAACTAGCAAATATTATTAAAGACCAAGGGAGGTCATAATGAAATCAATGACAAAAATATTCACACTAGGAGTCATTCTTAGTGGACTCTTTTTTTATCTAGGAAAAATGAGCCAAACTAATAATCCCTCTGTTGGAGAAGGGAAAATAAATACTCAGAACTTCCACTCTAGTTCGAACCGAAAATTTGCAAGTACCGCAGCCCCGTCCTCTGAAATAATTGCTTTAAATAATATTATCTTCTCTGTAAGTTCATATGAAGATGTGAAAAACAAAGCTATTCTTTTAGATAAAATGGCGACAGAGACAATTGAGAAGATTGGGGAAGATCACGAAGACTATCCAGCTGTAGCAATGTATCAGAGTCTTGCACAACTAATTCCTCACTTGGAAGGTATCTTATGGCAATTAGGCGGGATCGCAATTCAATCTGAGTATGTTTATTACAGCATCATTGGAGCCCTAACTGATATTGGATATAACAATTTTATGTACTCTAAGCCTGTTGATCATTTCTTTGAGTATCTTGTTCGTCCGAATGAATCGTCAAAAAGAATTACAAAAGTATCTGAGCTTCAAGATTTATTAATGACAAAATTCTTACCACTTCTGGAAAAAAAGCATCTACCAAAATTTGAAAAAATTCTTGCCAAATATCCTGGATGGAATGAATTCGGGTTTCAATATGATAGAGCACTTGTTTCTGGTGGAATTGATTTTCAATCACCTGAAGCCGTAGATGAATCTTTTTCGTCAGAAGGAGATCGATATGCAACTTTTACAAGATCATATCTCGCATCGGCCATGGGCTATGCCAAAAATTCAATGGCACTTATGTATTTATTTTGTTCCTATGATCTAGATGACGTAAGTAATTTATTGAATCTGGCCTTCTACGAAGCTGTAACGAAAGTAAAATTGAAAGGTTTATTTACCGACTGGATAAAATCAAGAAGATCCAATATCAAATTAAATACACATAAAGACTATGCAAATTACTTAAAGAGGTATCCGAAGTTTCTAACACTTCTTGAAGATGGAGCGTGGAGTAATAGTGAAAAGAGAGACGGACAAGCTTACAAAAAAAGGGCCCTCGATTTATTTAACGAAGCCAACTCTCATGATTTAGATTATATCACTCAGATACATGAACAGGCCCAAATGCCAAACCAAGATAATTATATTGTCAATGCAACTGAGATGATTGCTTATCCAAATTACTCAATTGCTCATTATGAAAAAATGGGGAAAATTCTAGCTGGTGCACAAGTCATTACAGACTCTGCAACGGGAAAAAGTGTTGTGTTAGATATTCCAAAACTATTTGATTCATCTTTAAATAAAGATTTAAAAACATATTTTGCAAATGGATTTGATTATCAAGAAAGAAAGAATTTTCTAACCAAAGTAGATAAAAAAGATACGTTTATATATACTTATGGAAGACCAAATGCATGGCCTGATCCAACATTTAATGGCCTTTTACCTGAAGCCAATAATAGTAATCTAAGAGAGATGTATAGAAGACTTATGTATAATAATGACGTAAGTACTGTTGCAAGTCTTATTTTTACTTATATTTTATAAACTTAAAAAGAAGATACGACAAAAGCATACCAGAAACAATATCTAATAAATGATGTTGATGTGTAAATAAAACAGAAAGACACATCAGCATCCCCCACAAATGAAATATTTTAACTTTTGTTACTTTTGATAAATTAAGTATAGTAGCGTAGGTATAAAAAATATGAAGAGATGGCGCAAGATTGTGAGGTCTATCAAGAAGAAAAAGTCTTTCATAGACTCCAGAAAAAAAACCTATGGGAATTACCCGCTCAAAACCTAGTTCACAAGGGAAAAGAACAAAGATGATTCCAGCAATCATCGTTCCTAAGATTAATTGAAGAGTAAAGTTTTTCATTTCTGAAATATCAAAATAAAACAAAGGCATACTCATCAAGAGATTAATCGAAAAATAGATAATGATAAACGATGGAATAAAGGGAATATTTAACTCAAAATCAGAATATAATTGCAACGTATGCTTCTGATCGGCAATAGAGTTTGCATAAAAGTAAATGACACAGAAAAAGATTGTTATCAAAGATGATGCTTTTAAAAAAAATATTAATTCATGAAAACTAGGTCTTTTCATATTTTCCTTTTGATAAACTTTAAGAGGTGTGGAAGCAGATAAAAATCATACAGTAATGCAATAAGAAGTCCGACATTGAAAAAAATTGCCATCTCATGGATGAGCTTCAAATCTGATAGAAAGTAAAAAGGGCTCACCAAAATAAAAAGAAATGTTGTTGAGAAAAGTGCAAAGTGCGTCTTATCATAGGTATTCTTTATACTCATTTTATCAGAATGATTTTGAATTTCATTTTGATAGGAAAAAATATAATGAAGAGTATCATCCACAGAAATTCCAATAACTGAACAGAGCATCAAAATTAAAGAATCCTCAATCGCAATATTAAAAAGTGAAAAGAGAGTCATAATCGTAAAAATTGGAAATAAGTTTGGTACCATACCAACCAAAGCAAGTTTAATTGACTTAAACGCATAACAGAAAATAAAAAACACAACCAATAAAGTACCGATCAGATTATAGATCACTCCATCAAGAATAGAGTTAAGCATTTTTAACCTAATTGGAGCAAACCCATTAATGGATATATCTAGATCATATCTTTCGATTAAACTCTCTAAGGATGTTATTGTCTCTTGCAAAGCACTGCTTTTAAGACTTTTAAGATAGATGGTGAATCTCTCTTCACTATACTTTCTGCTAAAATTTTTATCTAATAAATTTTGCTGATTAAAAAAGTCAAAGATATTTTCAAAGACAATATCTTGATGCTTCTCTTTTAGGCCATAAGGATTAATCTCATTTTCAATATAAGTTATATACTTACCTAAAGCGCTTACCTTAGAGACATTTTCAAGTTGTTCGATATCTGCGACAAATTTATTTTGTAAAGTTCTATATGGCATCGTTAAAAAAGTACTATCAATTTTTTGTACAAGATCAATACTTCCAGTAAATTGAAACTTATCGTTAAAAGCATAGACTGCTTGAGTTAACTTATGATCTTCAACGAATTTATCGTAAAGACTATCATCGTATACAATTTTATGAAAAGAATAAACGAATCCGAAAAAGATCAATAGACTGAAAACAAATAAACTTTTTTTTGAATTCTCTAAGGAGCCTAAATAGTTTTTCCCGATACGAGAATAAACCTCTCTTCGTTTAAACCGAATCTCTACCTTAAATATATCCATTATATAGGGGATAAAATAGAAATTGAGAACATAACTAATCACGATACCAATCGCACTATATAAACCAAAATCCGAGATCACCTCAATAGGACTAAAATAAAGAGAAAGAAAAGCTACCGCAGTGGTTAAGCTTGTATAAAAACAAACTTTCAAAACGCTTTTTCCAGATTCGAGTGCAGTACAAAAATGAATAAAATCACTTGTTGCCATAACATAAATAAAAAACAGAGAAAAATTGGTGTAAGGGGTAATTGTATTTTCAAAATAGAAAATAATAATCGCACAAATAACAAAGACCATACTCATATAGTAGAGTCCCAGCAAAACGACCTTAAAAGATCTAAATATAAAAAATAAAAATAAGCAAATAGTCAATAAACAGAATGGAGAGATTACTATTTGCTGTTTTAGTAGCTCTTGATTAAAATAATAACTTGCGACTTTTGTCCCTAAAAGATGGAGGGAAGACTGCTTATGTTTTTTTTCAAAATCTTTGTTTATTTGAATTAAATTTTCAATTAAAGTTCTTAACTCCCCTTCAGAGAGGGCATTCTTGATTTCTAGTGAGACTAATGTTGATGTTTTGTCTTCACTTAAATAATAATTTCTAAACAAATCACTTCGCTCTAGTAATAACCTTCCCTTTTCGGTTAGCTCATTCTTATTAATGAATTTACGTAGAGAGACTCTATGATCCAAAGATTCATAATTCAAATACTGCAAGAGGTTAATAGAACTAACATTTGCTAAATACTTTGTGTTAAGTAAGATGCTGGTTAAAAGACTTGTCTCTTGTAAGACATTTTCTTTTTTACTCGTTAGTAGGATAAATAATTTTTTTTCATCATCATATTTTTCTCTATACTCATTATATAGCTGAACTTCAGGATTCTTTTTTCCTAGAATATCAGAGATACTAAACTCATTTTTTAAGTTTGCACCAAGATATGCGAATAAACTTAAAACGATGAAATGGAAAAGTATCAGAAAAACTTTTTTACTCATTTCATACCAAAGACATATCAAAAGAGGCGGAACTAGATTTTTTTGATAATTTATCCCTTATGGACTGATCTTCTAAGACATGATGGACGCTATAGAGAGACATATTTTCTTTCTGCATTAAAAAGCCTTTAAGGTTTTGACAAAGATTTTCTTTTTCAAAATCACAATAAGAAATCATATTAAGATTCATTTTTTTTTCAATTAAATAATTCAAAATCACTGCCATAATTTCTTCCCTACTCTGTTGAGCGAGATCTTTTACAAATGATAATTGGTGAATATAGATGATACCTAGATTTTCCATTTTTTTTGGTAGTGGATAGACCTTTATAAAGGGGATAAGCTTAAAAACGGGATTGAGAAATTTAAAGAAAAGCGGAATATCACTTAAAAGTATCTGTTTCGATGACTTTGGTCCCCAATAATAAGTAACACAAACAATCGCTCCTTCATTGTTTTTAACAATGATAAAATTCTCAGTAGAAAAATCCTCCCACCTTGATAACCGACTGGATATTTCTTGGGGGATTTGCAATCCAAACTGTCGCGCTATATTATCAGATTCTAGGATTGCAAAAACATCATCTTCTTCTTCATGGTTAAAGCCGTTTACCGTGAAATTGTGAGATGTTTTTTTGAAAAGTCTTCCCACAATATTTATCATTTGATAATTTTCAAGCAACTCATATTGAATGCCACTAATTTTATTATTAGCTAAATTATTTCTCGAATGAGAGTTATTTTGCATTAATGCCGTTTGGTAATAACGACAAAAATTGGTTTCACTCAGACTTGGTGATAATTCAATCAAACTTGCATACATTTTGCGCCATTGTCTGATGAGTTTTCTATTTAAAGAAATTCTTAAATCTCCCAAGTAACCTACAGTTTGAAGAACTCCATCAATATATCCAGTCCTATAGCTTAAAGACGCAACACCACAAATATCACCCTCATCACTAATCAATAGAAAAACAAGATACTTGTCAGATTTTTCCTTTAAAAAGCTAAAAAAATCATTTCCCCGTCTGTAAAAAATTGATTGCTTACCAGATGTTAATTGGGATGAAGCGTAATAATGGAGTATTCTTTCGTTGTCAGAAGCATCGGCCAAACGAATATTCGGAAATTCTTTTAATATCGAATTTAAAGTCATAAAATATTTTAAATAGAAAAGGATTAAAAGTCACAAATTTTATGATTACTGCTGCATCTCAACATTTATCTTTATATATTAGGCCATTTTTTCAACCTAAATATACCGCTTGCTTAATCTTAGGTCTCTATAACTTCTTTGGGATAACTCTCATGGGATTTAATAGAAGTTTCACTCAGGTGATATTAACAGCATTACTCGCAATGGCATTCCAAATATTTTTTGATAAAATGTTTAAAGAGAAAATTGTATTTCCCTTAAGTGCCCTTACAACATCTTTTGGACTCTCCATATTATTAAATTACGGTCATAATAATTATCTGCCAATCGTCTCTATTTATCTGGCCATTGCATCTAAATTTTTTTTTACATTTAAAAATAAACATATATTCAATCCAGGATTAATGGGAGTTGTTTTATCACTTCTGATTACAAACGAGTTAATCTCTCCTGCTCCGGCCTACCAATGGAATGGAGTCTCATCCATGTCAACATTGATAGCGATGCCTGCGCTCCTTTTACTTATGCCAAGAATTAATAGACATTGGTTAGTTGGATCTTTTTTAACTGTTTTTACCTTACAGCTATTATTAAGATCTGTTCTTATAAAGCATTATCTTCCTTTTAATACACTTTTTTTTGGAACGATTACTTCTCCTCCATTTTTTCTCTTTCTCTTTTTTATGATTACAGATCCTGCCACATCACCTCATAACAAAAAAGATCAAATTTGGGCCGGGATTTGGCTCGCTTTACTAGACTTATTTTTTCATCTCTTTCAGAGCTATCATACGTTTTTTTATGCTGCACTCGTTTTTGGAACATTTAAACTTCTTAGAAATCATATCAAAGAGTTCTCTCATTCTGGATTAAGTTATATAAAGCAGTCATTTTATCTATCAGGATATTATAAACAATTCTTTACCATTCT
>Ga0115005_10000500_pt1 | contig 30074 bp, 19 predicted proteins | sample ArcOceMetagenome_FD_87163 | JGI IMG/M metagenome (GOLD analysis project Ga0115005, IMG submission 87163) | Marine eukaryotic phytoplankton communities from Arctic Ocean - Arctic Ocean - Greenland ARC118M Metagenome | ecosystem: Environmental > Aquatic > Marine > Oceanic | place: Arctic Ocean...
AATTGATCCACCAAGTTTTTTAACGGGCTCATGAAGGACTTTGCTTTTGTCATTTCACTTCCTTCAGGGCAAACCCATTAAGGTGTGAAGAGCACGAATTAGCCACTTTATCATTCATCCATTAATACCTCTGATTTTCGAGCCGACATAACAGCAGGCTCCGTATGGATACTAGACGCTTCATGGCAACTCGCACCTGATACACATCAAGTTAATAAGGAGTATGACGCATATGCTTTTTGAATAGACATCTAATCACGTTAAGAAGCAAACCCCATAAAAAAACCCAGTGGCTGAGGGCAACTGGGTTTAAAATTCATCCATTTTACTATTAATTACTGGGGCGGCTGCTCGCAATCGCCACCGGGACAACCTGGCCCGTCAGTTTCACACTCAATACCTTCAACCTCATCATCAAAGTTAATAGGGTCAAACAATGGAAAAGTGCCAGCTTGGCGAACGATACTCACATTATCAAGTAACCAACCTCGGAAGCCATTGAATAGTTCATCTTGCGTGCGAAAAACAAAGCGTATTTTTGAGTTACCTTCACCAGCTAACACAGAAACATCAATTGGCTCTTGTGCCAGCCACATGGGAGCACGATTAAAACCACGGTTAGAAAACGGCAATGGTTCCCGTTGAATGCATCCTGTTTGAGGGTCGCTTAGCGGGTTAAGTCTTGCTAAGTCATTCCACGTATCGCCACCATCTGTGCTGTACTCAACAATCAACAAGTCAAATCCCGCGCCATTTGGGTTAACCGATTCTATCTCCCACCACGTTTTAAACGTTAGAGCCAATGGTGCCGTTTCTTGGGTTAGATCTATCACAGGGGAAACAATTGCTCCGCCATTTTGAATATCCGATGTCCCGCCGTTCAATAGGTCACCAACATCAGTCGCACCACCTAGAAAGTTACCCTGCCCTACGTTCCCACCTTCGGCTTGACCATACCAACATGCTTTTTGGTCAAGAGGCTCAGGAATCAAACCGCCACTCATGTCATCTGGTGCTAGTAACACATGGCCCGCTCCCATTGCAGCATTAACGATATCGAGGTCGCTTTCATGAGAGTGCCAAAGGCTGTGTAGCATCTGAGGCTCTTCAACCACTAAATTTGTGGTGATCATAAGAGGGGCAGATTCAGGATTAATTTCCGAATCGAAATTTAGATCAGACGGTTCAACCGCTTGCGCAATCCAGCCACCGCAGACGGCACCGTCAACTAATTGCTCAAAATCATCCTCATATACAATCACGTCACTGTTTGATAACAGTGGCGTTAATTCAAAGTTCTGTCCAATAAATGCAAGTGCCGAAGTTGGATCAAACGAAGCTGTAAAATCAACATAACCCGTTTTCACAATTCGAATACTGGCCGTCTGCATAGCCTGTAATTTGGACAGGGATACATTTAAGATCAATAAATATTCCCCATTTTCATTGGTGACATCCACTGCCACAGCACCATTGGTTTCAGCGCCACCAGATATTTCGATCTGCACCTGCGATATAGGCCTGTTCTTGTCATAGATGGCCCCACTTATGGAGGCGAATATGGCTTCATTTTCACCATCTTCATTTTGTAATGATGTGACGTTCTCACCTTCAACAACTAAAGGCGTCGCTATCGTTGTGGCACCACTGGCATTCCCTTCATTAATAACCACGATACTGGTGACCATTACACTAGATACCGTCACTTTTAATGTATAAGTACCTGGCGCTAAATCATTTAATACTAGGTTACCGCTTTCATCTGTAGTGAGTACCCCTTGAAGAGATATCTGTTGGTGAGAAGTGAATGCATTTTGAGACGGGGAGATTGACACTACTGGCACTTGTGAAAGTATTTCAACCTGTGCATTTTTTAATGGCTGCCCAACTGCATCGACTAGCGTCATACTGCTAATATTTTCTTTTGTGGGCAAAAATTCCTCTACAGGGTCTAACGGTGGCTCATTATTTTGAATATCACCGGAACCGCTACCCGACTCACTAGTCGACTCACTGCCCGACTCACTCCCAGAGCCACAACCGGCCAACAGCATGATGGAAGCACATAGCAAAACATATAATTTCATCGTTTGAATTTCCTTTTCAAGTAATTGGCTAATTTAACAGCACACTAAACCAGCGAAAATACGCCAATAGGTTGAGGTTATCGCTTGCCCGTCTCTTTAAGGTCTCTACAGATGAATCAAAGTCCGCTACTCTTAGTACACATCTCATACAATTAGGGGCTTCAAAATGTTTTGGCTTTTACTACTTATCACTCTCGTGGCGTTAGTTGTAGTCATGCGCAAAGAGGCTGGCGCACTGGCAGCTATTATTGTGTTTGCAGCCATGGGCCTTGCGAGCATGTCCGTGGGCTACACGTTTTTCGCCTTTGTTTTATACCTCGGCGCCATCGTCACCGCCTTAGCAGGCTTGCCCATCTTTCGCCGAGTTTGGCTCACACCCAGTTTATTTGCCATGTTTAAACGAGTGGCGCCTAAGGTGTCTGCCACTGAACAAGTGGCGTTAGATGCCGGTACCGTTAGCTGGGACGGTGAGTTATTCACAGGTAAGCCCAACTGGAACAAGCTTCTTGAAAACCCTTGCAGTGGACTCACCGACGAAGAGCAAGCCTTTCTTGATCATCAATGCACCGAGGTAGTATCAAAGTGTAATAGCTGGGATGTGGCCGTTGAACGGGCTGATCTACCAAAAGAGGTTTGGGATTACCTGAAAAAAGAAGGCTTCTTAGGAATGATCATCCCAAAATCCTATGGCGGTTTAGAGTTCTCAGCAAAAGCACAATCTGCGGTACTGCAAAAACTTGCGGCCAATGAAAGCTTGATGGTGTCCGTTGGGGTACCTAACTCATTAGGGCCTGGTGAGTTGTTACTCAAATATGGCACCCAAGAGCAAAAAGATCATTACCTGCCGCGCTTAGCCGATGGTCGTGAAATTCCATGCTTTGGCTTAACTGGCCCTCGTGCTGGTTCCGATGCCACCTCATTGCCTGATACGGGAATTGTCTGCAAAGGGGAATTTGACGGCAAAGAAGTATTGGGATTAAAACTGAATTTCGAAAAACGTTGGATCACCCTTGCACCCATTGCCACAGTAGTAGGCTTGGCGTTTCGCATGCTAGACCCTGATAATTTACTGGGCAAAGGCAAAGACCGCGGCATCACCTGTGCATTGATTCCCCGTGACACCAAGGGCATGGAAATTGGGCGTCGTCACTGCCCTATTGGTGGCCCATTCCTAAACGGCCCAATTAAGGGCAAAGATATGTTTATTCCTCTGGAATATATTATTGGCGGTGAAGAAATGGCCGGTGAAGGCTGGCGTATGCTGGTCGAGTGCCTCTCTGTGGGTCGCTGCATCACCTTACCATCCGGTGCAGCCGGTGCTGGTGCATATGCCGTGGGTACCAGTGGCGGCTTTACTCGCGTGCGCCGCCAGTTCAATACCCCGGTTGCTGATATGGAAGGGGTACAAGAACCCCTAGCCCGAATCAAGGCAAAAACCTACATTGCTCAATCTGCGGTCAAACACACCGCCAATATGGTGGATAACGGCGAAAAACCATCCGTACCGTCGGCCATTCTTAAATACCACCTAACCGAAATGCAGCGCGACGTGCTCAGCGATGCTATGGATGTTCACGGCGGCAAAGCCGTAACTTTAGGGCCGCGCAATTACCTGGGCATTGGCTACAGCAGCAACCCTGTTTCAATTACAGTGGAAGGCGCAAACATCATGACCCGTTCATTGATGATCTTTGGCCAAGGCGCCATTCGTTGCCACCCATACGTACTTGATGAGTTAGCCGCCAAAAACAATGACGACAGCAAAGCCTTTGATAAAGCCTTTTTCAAACACGCTGGCTTAATTTTTGGTAATGCTGCCCGTGCATTCACCTTAGGCCTTCGTATTGGTAAAGCTCAGGTTCCCTTTGATGAAGCAGCCAAACCTTATGCACAGGGAGTGTCACGCTTTAGTGCCGCCTTTGGTTTATGCGCCGATGCGGCTATGAGTACATTAGGCGCAGAGCTGAAAATGCGGGAGCTGATTTCAGCCCGTTTAGGTGATGTGCTGTCCAATATGTATTTGGCTTCTATGGTGCTGAAAAACTGGCATGAGTCCGATAAGGTAGAAGGCGAACAAGCCCTCATGCAATACAGTTTAAATTTACTCATGTACAACATGGAAAATGCATTAGATGAGTTTTTGCAAAACTTACCCAATCGCTTAGTCGCAAACACATTACGAGTATTAACTATGCCTCTGGGTCGCCGCTGGGATAAACCTCACGATGACTTAACACGTGAGATTGCTCGTAATTGCTCGACTGACACGCCCATACGACACAAGATCATCGCAGGCTGCTGGACAACTCCTGGCAGTGACGCCATAGCTAACCCGGTTGCGCAATATAACGAGCTGTTAAAAGACTATGACAAAGCCGAAGTCTTGTATCGAAAAGCCAGTAAAGCCTATGCAAAAGGTGAAATTCCGATGGAAGCATTACACCCAGAAGAGCGCTTTAGCGAAGCATTAAAGGCGAGTATTTTCACTGAAGAAGAAGCGGCTTTCATGGCTCAATATGAAGCCAGCGTATTAGAAATGTTAACGGTGGATGACTTTGCCTTCGATGCGTTTGCTCAAGACAAATCAACCGTCATTAACCACAACCCTTAAACCAAGATATTCATTATCTTGCATCCACAAAAAAAGCCGCTCAGTGAGCGGCTTTTTTGTGCATATCACCCATTAAAACTTAAAGCGAACACCTAGTGCAAGGGAAGTCAGCATGGTACTTGTATCCACCTCGACTGATTCAACCATAACTGATTGCCATGCGATAGACTTAATTTTATAAGCAATATCAAACTCAATATTTTCATTAACAGGAATTAATAAACCACCCATTAAATTAAAGGCGATTCCACTAAGGTCATCGCCATCGTCAATAAACTCACCAGTATCTTCATAATCATAAAAACCAAAGCCGACACCTAAATACGGTTGAACTGTATTGCTTTCAAGTTGAAAAGGGAAATGCCAATCTATATCAAACCCAGAGTACTCAGCCTTTGAATCTGAATTATCTTCTGCTTCTACATCAACTGAGTTGAAGCTAATTTCGATACGTTTTTGTGATGGAAAAACATAACCTAGCTTTAGATCAGCTTGATCTTGATCAAGATCGGTTGTCATTGAATAGCCATTGGATTCATACTCTTCAGAGCCAGAACCAAATGCAACACCTAAACCTAAATACAGGCGATCATTGTCCGCAAGTGTATTCAGCGAAGCTGAAAGTAAAAAACACGATACGGCAGTTTTAAAAACATTATTCATTTGCTATCCCTTAGCAGTATTTTTAAGCCGCGGGATTCTAGCATCATAAATATCTATTCGCACCTAAATACATAAAAGATATTAAACTGTATATACAGTTAATAGCTCAAAGTGGCACCTCGATTCCAAAAGAGAGCAAATCAGAATCGGTGATTGTGTCATCATCATTGTGCGTTGCCTCAATCGCAAACCGCACAACATAGTTATTCATCAATGTGGTATCAAAACTTAGCTTAACGGCTGCTTGGTTAATTTTCACACCATCATTCATACCAAGGCCGCTCACCCCCTGAATATCATAATGACGATAAGCAAGGCTAACGGATTCTCTTTGCAGTGATAATGGGAAAGTAAAAAAATAGGCTGATAAATTAAATACCTTAGAAACATTCACCTCACCAAACGTGACCTCTTTTGCATAAACATCATCGATCAAGCTGGGAATCAAAAAACCACTGGGGTCATTACCTACTAAGCTAATGCTGTTCTCTAATTCAACACCTCGGCGCTCCCGCGCGCTAGCTCCATGGTCACTCTGGGAGTATTTTCCGCTAACACCGATATAAAATTCTGCCGGTAAATCCGTTGATAACCGAAAGCTTGCACCATTAATCGTATCGCTGCGGTCTTGTGTATTAAACACATCAAGGTAGGCCAAACGGTTGTAATAAAAACTGTTACCGAACGCCTGAGCACGGGAAATATTCATACTCACAGATAAAGGTTCACGATCAATATCAATGTAATCTTGATAATAATTGGCCTTTAACTGCCCAGCCCAGTAACCTGATCGTAGAAACGGAAGTTTGATATCTGCGGCCATACCGTAATCTCGAGTTTCAATTAAATGGGCGTATTCCTCTAACCCATTCTTTGCCACATAAAACGCATCGATACCGAACAATAAAAAATATTGATTATTACTATAGCGCCCACCCAGTAAAGTACTTTGATCTGCATCTTTTTGTGCTTTAAATGCTAATGAGTGGTAAGCCAGAGGATCAGAAAACACAATGGATAAGTCATAGGTAGAATCGCCATTGGTATTTTTCCCTGCTATGAAACTGCCCATGGTGTAATCAGCGTTGTTGAAAAAACCATATTCTTCAGGATCATCAAAAGATACTGCCGGTATCTCATCAAATGTATTGGTCAGTCCATGACTTGGATTATTTTCATCATCCCACAGGTAGCGAACCACATAGGGCGACTCATTAATCGTCTCCATTTCCGACATGGCATAGTAATAATCATCCGCCGAGATGGCCTGTACAATGATACGACCCTCGTCCGCTAATTTTGCCGCAACAATGTTATCGGCATCCAACACACGACTGACTTGGCCATTATTTGTTTTGTACAACGAGGAGCCCATTTTACTGTTTGCTACGAAGTACACACTGCCGTTTTCATCAACATCAGCCACAATACTGTAAAAACCTTTTAGGCTATAAAGGGGCACCTTATCCCGATACAAGGTGCGCTGGTCGCCATTTTGGACAAAGTAATATAGATGGTCATCATGTACTAAAACAGATGAGTGCACCTGAGCATAAAATTCACCATCTACATAAAGCTGCGGACTAACAAACGAGGTTTTCGAATCAAAATAAACAGCTCGGCCATCACTCAAAAAGCCTTGTATGATTTTTCCTTCGGTGCCATTTTTAATTATGGCGCTTTCATCAAATAAACCCTGACGAATTCGCCAAGGAGACGTATGCCGACCGCTAATGGTGTAATACTCATTGTCCACTAAAAACACACGCCCAAGGGCAAGGGTGCGCGAATCATAGCTTAAGGTTTTTTGTTGTTTATGGTACTGAAATAATTCAGGGGCTCGTACGCCGTTTTCCATGGCTAAAAACAATACCTTGCCATCCTGGGTATTCATATCGGAATAAAATTTTGAGCGCGCTAAAACCTGACCTTCTACCAATTTAATGGATTGGGATTCAGCTTGTATTTCATTCACCCAAGCAGCAAAACTGGTATCAAAATTAACGCCAAAAGCTTGTCGTGTCGGTGCGTTTACCATGAAAGGAAAATACCAATTTTTCGAGCGGTATTTAAAATACGCATTGGTGGCATCTAAGCCATAGGTTTTAGCCAAGTAATATTGGTAGTGTGAACCAAAGACATAGTAGGACTCACCATAGGGGAAGTTCATGGTTTGATTGTATAGGCGCTCTTTTGTCAGGTAGCCGGCTTTAGCAAATACATGGTTCATCGCACGATAACGGCCGCTGTATAATCGCCCACCACGGCCATGCCAGGATTCATTCAGCACAGCATTGCCTTCTAAAATGAAACTCGACTCAAATATGTTGGGGCTGGTTGCCGGGAAAAAGGGCAATAAGAAACCACCGTTTCTGAAGACTGAATACATGCCTTTAGAAATGGGATTATCCTTTACATTAGTTTGATAATTATGGGCTGTCTCATGCAGGAGTAAGGTATCCAACCAAGATGACGAAGAAAAATAATCAGGAATCTGCGCACCGCCCATATAATTCACTTGGCGATTCGTTGGAAACTGAGTAGAAAAGCCGTTAGCAATTTGATTATGGGAGGACATCAATCCGACGGATAACTGAGTATCCATTTGATAGCCAAATGTTTTTTCATACAAAGGCTGTAGAATGGTTTCAAACCCAGCCGCGTACTCGGCATGCTCTTGGTTATCCTGTGTGTAAATAATGCGAGTATCACCCACATCCTGCGTAAAATACGGCTTATCTTGTGGCACGACCGATATATTTGGAAAGACCAGGTCTTCTCCCCACGCTGTCGTCGCAAGTAACGACAACCATAAGATGCCTTTCTTCATCATGTAATCCCTTAAAAACACACACAGAACGCTATAAGAATTTAACGCGACAGGCAAGCAAGTCTGTTAATGACTGCAACAGGAGGCCTTCATACTTGCCTGACAGCGTCTTCCAATCTAACCGGTCACCGCTGGTGGGATTTCTTTTTCAATCACCGCTTTGGGCTCACGGCTCAAATACACACCAATAAAAATGACAATAATGGCCAACCACTGCTGAAACACCAAGCGCTCACCTAGTAGCAACATAGAAAATAACAGTGTCATAACAGGCAGTAAGTTCACATAAGCGGCCGCCATGGATGTTTTTACATACTGCAATGAATAGTTATACAAGCCATAAGCACCTAAAGTGATAATTAACCCCAGATACACAATCACCCCAACGGTGCTCAGTGACACTTGTTCCGGCCAGTCAGATAAATACGCCAGTGGAAAAAAGAAAATAGAGCCAACAAAGCTCTGCATAGCGGTCAGTACGAAAGCGTTATAACGCTGTACGAGGTGTTTCACTAGCAAGGTGTAACCTACCGCCGTCACCATGGCCATCAGTTCTAAAAAATTTCCCAACAAAGCATTCGGAGCTTGATCTGAATCCACGGTTTTTAAACTCATCCATAGTACACCTGCCAGCGCCACTAAAAAGCCCGCCCACTGCTTAAGGGTATTGCGCTCCTTGAAAATTAAAAACGCGGCCACCGCCACCATCAACGGCAATAACGCGGTCACCATCCCTGCTTGACCGGCGCTGGTGTACTGCAAGGCCTTAGCTTCAAACAAGAAATACAGACACGGCTCAAATAGCGCCATGCCCAGTAAGTATTTCCAATCACCCGTTTGATAACGAATACTCGGGCGCAGCCAAATGGCCAACACTAAAAAGGCCACACTGCCCACCAACATACGCAGAAATACAACGATCATGGGCGACATGTCCGTCACCGCCACTTTTAACGCAATAAATGAGCTTCCCCAAAGGGTCATCGCTATCACCAGTGCCAGGTGGGCACGAACCGCATTTGACATAAAACCGCCTAAAAAAAGAGTCATCACGTGTGGATGGTAAAAGTAAAACAGAGGCCAAGGTGGCCGCGAAAATTTATCATTAACTCACGCAGCATGATAACTTAAAATGCACCATTATATGGCACAAAAGCACGCACGCACCAGATAGAAACACAGAAGACAGGCTATTACACACCCAACCCGCCACCATGCCCCCCTATGTTGCCTGCAGGGCATAGTTTATGTGCATTTTACTTCACATAAGGCATTCAACTTTGTTTTGGTATAAAATTTGCGATTGGGCTAGCTGGTTTAAACAGAAGCAGTGGGCCGATAAGCATTTATCTGATTATAGCGCATCCTTCTATAATCAGTGGTTATATGGCTTGGTGCATCACCAATTCACCCAATTGGTCATGAATGCTAGAGCTTGAGCATTAAAAGCAAACAACAGGAGACCAACATGGGTCCACAAATCGCCCCTCTGGTTGCCACCAATATTTATAAACAATTTGGTGACAATGAAGTACTCAAAGGGGTCTCATTAGAAGCAAATAAGGGAGATGTGATATCCGTTATTGGCTCTTCTGGCTCAGGTAAAAGCACATTTCTACGCTGCATCAACATGCTCGAGGTGCCCACTAAAGGGGACATTCAGGTGCATGGTGAGCAGGTAAAATTCAAGCTCGACCGTAAAGGTCAACGCGTCCCCGCAGACAACCGTCAAGTTGAGCGCATGCGCTCCCAGCTAGCGATGGTCTTCCAAGGGTTCAACCTGTGGTCTCATATGACGGTTCTGGAGAACATCATTGAGGCGCCTATTCAGGTATTGGGCATCAGTAAAGCCGAAGCTATTGAGCGTGCGAAAGAGCACCTTAATCGCGTAGGCCTTTACGAGCGCAAGGACTACTATCCTGCGCATATGTCGGGCGGCCAACAGCAACGAGCGGCCATCGCCCGTGCCTTGGCAATGAACCCTGAAGTCATGTTATTTGATGAACCCACTTCGGCACTGGACCCTGAATTGGTCGGTGAAGTACTCAAAGTCATGCGAGAACTAGCCGAAGAAGGTCGTACCATGGTGGTGGTCACGCACGAAATGGCATTTGCCAAAGACGTTTCCAACAAGGTAATGTTTTTACATCAAGGAAAGATTGAAGAATACGGTGATCCTAAAGAAGTATTTGAGCACCCGAAATCGGAACGCTTTAAACAATTTATTTCCTCTGTTTATTAACCAAAACACCAAAAACAAAAAATCGTTGGAGCAACAAATGAAAAAGACGTTATTAGCACTAGCCGGTGTATTGAGCCTAACCGCTCATGCAGAAATGGACAGCATCCGTGTCGCCGTAGATGCACCTTACCCTCCGTTTGAGTATAAGGCGCCAGATGGCACCCTAACCGGTTTTGAAGTGGATCTAGGCAACGCTGTTTGCCAAGAGATCACTAAAAAAGACTGCGACTGGGTCATCCAAGCATGGGACGGTATCATTCCAGGTTTATTAGCTCGTAAATACGACATGATCTTCTCTTCTATGTCTGTAAACGAAGAGCGTAAAGAAAAAGTATTGTTCTCTAAGCCTTACTATCAAGTGCCTTCTGCCTATTTTGCGCCAGTTAAAGGCAATTTTGACCCAAGCAAAACCAAGGGACTACGTATCGGAGCACAACGTGCAACCGTTCAAGACAACTACCTAACCGCCATGAAGAAAGACGCTGAAATCGTGCGTTACACCACAGCCGATGACATGGTGATCGACCTTGAAGGTGGCCGTTTGGATGCAATCTTCGTTGACGCCCCAGTGGGTGAAGACATGCTGAAAGGCAAAGCCAAGTTCGCACAAGCCGGCGAAATGGTCACTCAGCCTGTTAGCATCTTTGGTGAAGGCATTGCCGCTGCATTCCGTAAGCGTGACAAAGATCTTGCTGAAAAAGTAACCGCAGCGCTAGACAAGCTAAAAGCCAACGGTACTTATGACAAAATCATGAAGAAGTACTTTAGCTACAGCATTAAGGTATAATTGCTTTGATCTAATATAATGCCCAAGCAGCTCGCTGCTTGGGCATTTATTATTTATAAGCCCACAGTTTACTCAGCCAAAGATACACTCCAAACGAGCAAACTGACTCCAAGTTGATTACGAGACACATTATGTTGGACTTACAAGGCTATGGCCCTAGCATTTTTAGCGGCGCCATTGTCACTATACAATTAGCCATACTGTCTGTGGCCATTGCGTTTATCCTAGGTTTATTAGGCGCCGTTGCAAAACAGTCAGACAACCGAGCTGCGCGCACCATCGCTACGTTATATACCACCATCATTCGCGGTGTGCCCGATCTTGTTTTAATGATGCTTATTTTCTTTGGTGGTCAGATCGCATTTAACAGTTTTACCGAATGGCTGTATTACGCCAGTGATGAAAAGATCGACATTTTCATCAACATTAATGAATTTGTTGCTGGTGTGGTCACCATCGGTTTTATCTTTGGTGCCTACATGACGGAAACCTTTCGCGGTGCATTTCTCGCCGTCGACCATGGTCAAATTGAAGCCGGTAAAGCCTACGGCATGACCAAACTTCAAGTCTTCAAACGCATCATGTTTCCACAGATGATGCGTCATGCATTGCCAGGCATTGGTAATAACTGGCAGGTGTTATTAAAAACTACGGCACTGGTGAGTGTAATCGGTTTAGCTGACATGGTGCGCTTAGCCACCGAAGCCGCCAAATCCACTGGCGAGCCGTTCTTATTCTTTATTCCTGTTGCAGGCGTTTATTTAGCGCTCACTGCAATCACTGAGTGGGGTTTTGCTGTGCTCAAAAAACGCTACAGTGTTGGCACGGTGGAGGCTTAATTATGGACGCACTACTTGCCTTAATCGATGCGAATAAAATTTTTAATCTAACCACCCTTGCTCACTATTGGGATGGTTTATTAATGACGGTTCAGCTGGTGTTCATGTCATTGTTAATTGGTTTGATTGTTTCTGTGCCGCTGGCCATCATGCGCACCAGCAAAAACCGTTTAATTAATTACCCTGTTTGGTTATTCACGTATGTATTTCGTGGCACGCCACTTTTAATTCAGCTATATATGATTTATTACGGTGTCACTTTAATCAACGGCATTCAAGACTCTGTTTTCTGGGTGATTTTCGAACGTGCTTACTATCCATGCTTAATTGCATTTGTATTGAATACCGCCGCCTATACCACCGAAATATTCCGTGGTGCCATTGAAGCCACGCCTAAGGGAGAAATTGAAGCGGCTAAAGCCTATGGCATGAATTGGTTTAAACGCACCACGCGCATTGTATTACCCAGTGCCTTTCGCCGTGCGATCCCAGCCTACAGTAACGAAGTCATCTTCATGCTGCATGCCAGTGCCATCGCATCCACGGTAACCATCATTGATTTAACCGGTGCGGCACGTGACATCTATGCACGCTACTATGCGCCGTTTGAAAGCTTCTTATTTGTGGCCGCTATTTATTTATGCATTACCTTTACGATTATCTTTATATTTAAAAAACTAGAAAATCGTTTATTGGCCCACTTACAGCCAAGGTAATCTAGGCGCTCGATACAAAAAAGCCCCAGCCTGATTGATTCAGGCTGGGGCTTTTTGATTTAACACCCATTAATATAACTCTACATCGTCCACGCCATTTGATTCATAGCTGGTTTGATCATTATATTCAATGCGATTACGTCCATTTTTCTTGGCTGCATACAAGGCTGAATCAGCATATTCTAAAAGCACCCTTTGGCTGACTTTTGGATTCACAAACGTATAACCAATACTGACGGTGATAGAGCCAAATGAAAACCCATGTTCTTCAACTACTTTGCGAAAACGCTCAAGCACCATCACCACATCCGCTTTACTCAAACGATTGATAATCACAATAAATTCTTCACCACCATAACGAAAAATAAAGTCCGAATAACGGAAGGTTTTTTCCATAAGGTTAGAGAACATGATGAGTACTTCATCCCCATATAAATGCCCAAATGTGTCGTTTACATCTTTAAAGTGGTCAATGTCTAATAACGCAACCCAAGAGTGTTTCTCATCGATGTTGGCATCATTACGTTGATAATACTCGAACACCTGATTCAGAATAATATCCATCGTTTGACGATTATGCAGGTGAGTCAGGTTATCTCTTTCTTTGGAGTCCAGCAAAATCACCAGTCGTTCATATACTTGCAACAAGCCAGTTAGCAATGTCAGCTGGTCATCCGACACATTGCCTTTGATAATCAGCAATCTTCGGGGTTTCACATTTTCCCTTATATCAAAAATTAAATATTCATCACCGTCCATATGATGAGAATACAAACCGCTGTGGGAGCACTGAATGGCAAAGGTTAACAACCCTTGGTTTTCATCTTTGGTGCAATCATCTAACGATAAAGGGAAGCGTCTGGCGGAATAATCATCAGGCTTGTTTACATCTCGTGTGAGCATGAATATTTCATAAGCGGCCACATCAATAATGCCTGGCCACTCCAGTAATATAATGATTAGCTGATGGGTCAGTTCTTGATACGATTTATGTTCCAGCAAGCGCAAGGATAACAGGTACGCCTCAGGCAGCTCTTGATTATCCATTCAATTCAATCATTAGCAGTAAGCAACAAGTTATTGGTAACCACCTTAAGAATAGTAACCATTGCACTTTTCGCCAACCTGCACGATACCTTCTGACACACAGGTACAAAAAAGCCCTTACTGCTAACAGCAAGGGCTTTAGGGTCTCACTTATGGCAATAGTTAGGTTATGCCATTTTATCCAGCACGGCTTCTAGATTAGCCACGCTGCGCTCAACATTATGCAGTTTGTCTAAACCAAACAAACCAATACGGAACGACTTAAAGCCGTCGCCCTCGTCACACATCAGTGGCACACCACCAGCGGCTTGCATGCCTAGTGCGGCAAACTTCTTGGTGTTTTGCATATCGACATCATCGGTATAACTCACTACCACGCCAGGGGCTTTAAAGCCTTCTGCTGCAACCGATTCAATGCCGCGACTTTCCAGCATGGCACGCACTTTTTGACCAAGCTCGATTTGCTCTGCTTTTACTTTCTCAAAGCCATATTCTTTGGTTTCAAGCATGGTATCGCGGAACTGCAATAACGCATCAGTAGGCATAGTCGCATGGTAAGCATGGCCACCATTTTCGTAGGCTTGCATGATTTGCTGCCACTTCTTCAGGTCACAGGCAAAGCTGTTACTGGTGGTGGTTTCTAAAACCGCCAGCGCGTTTTCACTTAACATGACCAATGCGGCACATGGTGAAGCACTCCAACCTTTTTGCGGTGCGCTGATTAATACATCTACACCGGTGGCTTTCATGTCCACCCATACAGTACCTGATGCAATGCAATCTAAGACAAACAAGGCACCCACTTCATGGGCGGCATTTGCCACTTGTGTAATGTAATCGTCCGACAAGATCATGCCTGAAGAGGTTTCAACATGAGGGGCAAATACAACTTCTGGCTTTTGTGCTTTGATCGTCGCAACCACTTCTTCAATGGGCGCAGGCGCAAATGGCGCCGTATCGCTGTCGATTGCGCGACGGGCCTTTAATACGATCTCTTCACTTGGCAATGAGGCCATTTCAAAGATCTGAGTCCAGCGATAGCTAAACCAGCCATTACGCAGTACTAAGCATTTTTTGTTTTGCGCAAACTGACGAGCAACCGCTTCCATACCATAGGTCCCGCCACCAGGCACCACCACCACGCCATCGGCACTATAAACGTCTTTCAATGTGCTAGAGATGTCACGCATAGCACCTTGGAAGGTTTGAGACATGTGGTTTAATGAACGGTCAGTAAACACCACGGAATATTCTAATAGGCCATCAGGGTCTACTGTATTTAATAACGCCATGCTGGCTCCTCAATGATTAAATTCCCGCGTATTTAAGAAGAAAGCCCCTTAAGAGTAAAGACCCAATCACGCAACGGGCTGTTTATAAGAGGTTTGAGTGTCTGAAATGCAATCCATCCACTACACTTTAATGATGATTGAGGGGTATTAGGTTGGCAGGTCACTCATAATATGCAGGAAGCACATAAAGACACTGATTCTTATATCATCAAATTTAATGACCAAATGCGCAGTGAAGCGCGCTATATCAGCTGTGGTGTCTTGCTGGTGTTACTGGTTTTTTCCGTTTGGGACTTGCAGTTTCTTGGCCCAAGCCATTCTGCGGTTTACCCGATTCTCTTTACGCGCTTCAGTGTGACACTGCCGCTTTTTACCATCCTATTTGTTCTTAGCTATCGCCAAACAGGCACGCCTCGGCTTGATTTATGGACCTGCGCCGGTTTTAGCAGCGTGATTATCGCCCTCATTGGGGTGTTTTTTATCTACCACAACACAGACTATAAGCTGCCTTTAGATAGCATCCTGCTGTGCTCTATAATTCTGTATTTTTTACCCACTATTTTTTATTACCAAAAACTCGCCATGGGTCTATTGCTGGTTGCAGGTTACCTCTTCTTTTTAATCCAAACACAACAGCCTGAATTTGAATACGTAAAAGCCGCTATTTACTTGTTCGTGCTCAACCTAGCGGGGGTCGTACACAGTGTGAGCTTCGATAACGAACGCCGTTCGAATTTTAATAAAGCTGAGTTTTTACGCCACATGGCCCAAACCGATCAACTGACCGGTGCGGAAAACCGACACAAGTTTGATGAACGCTTTACCGAGCTGCTAACCAAAGCAAAACAGGACAACAAAGGGGTGGCGGTGGCCATTGCTGACATCGACCTATTTAAGCAATACAACGATCACTACGGGCACTTTGCCGGTGATGAATGCCTGATCCAAGTCGCACAGGCATTTTTGTCCATGAAGCGCCATCCTTTAGATAGCTGCATCCGTTTTGGCGGGGAAGAATTCATCCTCATCAAGTATGACGTCACCCTTGAGCAAAGCGCGTCCTGGGGACAAAAAATCATTGATACCATCTACGCCCTGAACATCCCTCACCTCGCTGCAAATGAAGAGCAGCGCATCACCGTCAGTGCCGGTCTCATTCACTGGCATCCAACTTCCTCTTTAACCCGTACACAATTAATGAAATTAGCGGATGAAGCACTGTATAAAGCCAAAGCGAATGGCCGCAATCAGGTGCAAATACATTTATCTAAAACAAAATAAACACCTAGTCCTATTCGTGTTGTAATGAAACTAATTCTCATTGTTGGCATCATAGTGCTCATCACCGATACTCATTAATTTAGGATACCTCCATGCTGCGCAAGCTTGCTTACGGCTCCCTCATTATTATCCTCATCGCGGTTGCTTGGCGTTATTACGCCGACAGTGCATCATCGCCTCGCCCTCGTTCTGCGCCACAGGTGGTTTTATTTGAGGTCAAGCAAAGCGATATCACAGAGTCTCTTGAGGCCCTGGGCAGCGCCCGTGCGGCTGAGTCCGTTATTCTGACCGCCAGCGTCACAGAGAAAATCAGCAACATTGCCTTTGAACAGGGTCAGTTTGTGAAAAAGGGGCAAACTCTGCTGACCCTAGCCGATGACGAAGAGCGTGCACAGTTGAATGTGGCTAAGATTGAGCTGGCCAACCAACAGCGTGAATACAAACGAATTGAGAATCTTGTTAAACAAAAATCCGTATCTGGATCTGAGCTTGATCGCTTACAAACCTCAATCGATACAGCGCAAGCTCGTATCGCTCAAGCCCAAGCCACACTCAAAGACCGGGTTATCAAAGCCCCTTTTGATGGTTTGCTTGGCTTACGTCATGTCAGTGTGGGGGCATTACTGAAACCGGGTGATGAAATCACCACGCTTGATTCAATTACCCAGTTGCAAATGGACTTCGAGCTAGCGGAAATTTACCTGCCGCGTATCAAAGTAGGTCAAATCATTAATGCCAGCAGCGTAGCCTACCCGGAACGTATTTTTAAAGGTGAAATCGTCACCCTGGATTCCCGCGTCAACCCTGACACCCGCAGCATAAAAGTGCGTGCAAGGATTGAAAACGAACAAGCTCTACTGCGTCCAGGAATGTTGCTCACACTGGACCTTGTCGATCAACAGCGCGCCACCAAAATGCTGCCAGAAGAAGCCGTGTTTATGCGCGCCAACCAACACCTGGTGTATAAAGTCACGCCTGATATGAGTGTAGAAGAAACCCCCATTCAAATCGGTGTTCGCCAAAATGGCCAAGTGGAAGTCATCGGCGGCCTAGAAGTGGGAGATAAGATCGTATGGCAAGGCTTACTCAAGGTGAAACCGGGCAGCAAGGTGGTGGAACAAACTGAAACATGGCGTAAGGGTGAATCATGATCATCACGGATTTATCGGTAAAGCGCCCAGTTCTGGCATCGGTTATCAGCCTACTGATTTTAGCCTTCGGCTTACTCGCCTTTGATAAGCTGCCGCTGCGCGAATACCCAGATATTGATGCCCCTGTCGTCAGCATTCGCACTAACTACACCGGCGCCGCCGCCGCCATTGTGGAGCAGCGCATCACTCAGGTCATCGAAGATCGTATTTCTGGCATTGAGGGCATCAAGAACATCATCTCTTCCAGTGAAGATGGTCGCTCGGATATATCCATTGAATTCAACATCAGCCGCGATATCGACGCCGCCGCCAATGACGTGCGTGATCGTGTATCCCGAATACTCAACAATCTGCCTGACGACGCGGATCCACCAGAAGTCACCAAGGCCGGTGCCGATGACGACACCATCATGTGGTTTAACCTGGTTAGTGATCGCATGGGATTACTCGAGCTCACCGATTATGCCAACCGCTATTTAATTGACCGCTTCAGCGTCATTGATGGCGTTGCACGTGTGCGTGTGGGGGGCGGCTTAGATTACGCTTTACGCGTGTGGATCGACCGCAAAGCTCTGGCAGCAAGGGAAATGACCATCAGTGATATTGAAGATGCCCTGCGCCGTGAAAACATCGAACTGCCTGCCGGAAGCATTGAATCCGACCAACGCCAATTCACCGTGCGCTTAGAACGTGCTTACCCAACCGCTGAACAGATGGGTCAGCTGGTGATTCGAGCGAACACCGATTACCCAGTACGTCTAAAAGATGTGGCCCGTGTGGAGCTGGCCGCCGAAGAGCACCGTAAATCCTTCCGCGGTAATGGCGTGCCCATGGTGGGCGTGGGTATTACCAAACAAAGCACGGCCAACACACTGGATGTTGCTCGTAAAGCACGAGCTTTGCTCGATAAAATCAATCCAGAATTGCCAGAAGGCATGGCGCTACTGCGCAGTTACGACAGCTCAGTGTTTATCGAGCAGTCCATCAAAGAAGTGTACCAAACCCTCTTTATTGCCATGGCGTTGGTGATCTTGGTTATTTACGTTTTCCTCGGTAATGCTCGCGCCACCTTGATACCGGCCATTACCGTTCCGGTGTCCCTCATGGGTACTTTTGTCATCTTATTCATGCTGGGTTTCACCATCAACCTACTGACTTTATTAGCGCTGATCCTCGCCATTGGCATGGTGGTGGATGACGCCATCGTCATGTTAGAAAATATTCATCGACGCATAGACGAAGGGGAAACCCCTTTAGTAGCCGCCTACCTTGGTGCGCGCCAAGTCTCATTTGCGATACTGGCCACCACCGCTGTGCTCATCTCGGTATTCTTGCCCATCATTTTCTTAGAGGGAGACCTGGGTAAACTCTTTACGGAATTTGCCGTGGCCATGTCGGCTGCCGTAGGGTTTTCGTCATTGGTAGCGCTATCTCTGTCGCCCATGATGTGTTCCCGTTTGCTGCACGCCAACGAGAAACCCAACGTGCTGACGCAAAAAACCGACCAGTTATTGGATAAACTGCGAGAGCAATATCGCGACTACTTAAGTCATGCGCTGAACGCCCCTAAACGTTCATTGATTTTATTAGCCGCCGCATTGTTAAGCTGCGCTTGGCTATTTACTAACATCCCCACAGAGTTCACGCCAAAAGAAGATCGTGGTGCCTTCTTTGTATTGGTCTCGGCACCTGAAGGGTCCAGTTATGATTATTCAAAAGCCTACATGGATGAGATCGAAACCCGTCTGATGCCCCTAGTAGACGAAGGCATTGTCAAACGCTTATTGGTACGCACCCCGCGCAGCTTTGGCGCCAGTGCCGATTACTCAGGTGGTTTTGTCATAGTGGTGCTCGAAGACTGGAGCGAGCGCCCACCGGCCAATGCAGTCATTGGTCGCATCAATAAAAGCTTAAGTGACCTAGCAGGCGTGCGCGCCTTTGCAGTGATGCGACAAGCCTTAGGGGGCGGCTTAGGCAAACCCGTTCAGTTTGTGATTGGCGGCAGCAACTATGAGCAGTTATCCCAGTGGCGAGACATCATGTTGGAAAAAGCCGCGGATAATCCAAAACTCATTGGCCTTGATCACGACTACAAAGAGACCAAGCCACAGGTGTTAATTAACATTAATACTCAACGGGCCGCTGACCTAGGTGTCAGCGCCGAAGAAATTGGTAACACGCTGGCCGCCTTACAAGGTTCCCGTCGAGTAACCACCTTTTTAGATCGAGGTGAAGAGTACGATGTCATTTTAGAGGGGGAACGTAGCTTACAAAACACACCTCTGGATATGAAAAATATCTATGTGCGCAGTCGCTACAATGATGCGCTTATTCCTTTGGCAAATTTGGTCACCATCAGCGAGCGAGCCGATGCCAACACCTTGAATCGCTTCAACCGCATTCGCGCAATTACCTTAGAAGCAAATCTGGCTGACGGCTACACCTTGGGCGAAGCGCTGGATTATTTAAATGACCTCGCCAGTACCCACTTACCCGCCGAAGCGGTCATCAGCTATAAAGGTCAGTCGCAAGATTTAGAAAGCAGTGGGCAGTCCATTTACTTTATTTTTGCGCTGGCATTAGTGGTGGTGTTCTTGGTCTTAGCGGCTCAATTTGAAAGTTATATTCACCCACTGGTGATTATGCTCACCGTGCCCATGGCCATGATCGGTGCATTGGCTGGTTTGTATGTATTTGGTCAGTCTTTGAATATTTACTCACAGATTGGCTTAATCATGTTGGTGGGCCTGACCGCCAAAAACGGTATATTGATCGTGGAGTTCTGTAATCAGTTGCGGGATGAAGGTATGGCATTTGAACAAGCCATTATTGAAGCGGCAACCATTCGTTTGCGCCCAATATTAATGACGGCCATTACCACGGCATTTGGCGCTATTCCTTTGATCATGTCATTTGGTGCAGGGGCCGAAACCCGAACGGTAATAGGCATCGTCGTGTTAACCGGTATTTTGGCCTCCACCGTGTTTACTCTAGTGATTGTGCCCGTGATGTATCGATTACTGGCTAAAAATACACAATCGCCACTGGCCATGGAAACGGAACTAAATCGACAACTGGATGCCCAAAAGCAGCAAGATTGATCAACATATAAGTGTCAGCCTACAAAACAGCTGAAAACAACTGGCTTGTAGGCTAACATCACGCACACATCAACAGACGTATTTTTTATGTATAAAACAAGTATCCACTGGCTCATGATCATATTGATTGCAACGCAATCAGTATGGTCCATGGCGGATACTCATAGCGGTCATCAATCGGGGGTTGAACATTTAGAATTTGAGCATTCGCACAAAGATTCACACAACGAAAACACAGCCGTGAATCAAGGCTCCAGCAGCCAACAAACCGACTTTGATTGTCATCATTGTTGCCACTGCCACGGTGCCCATTCCAGTTTTATCACCTCTTTATATTCGACAACGAGTGTGTTCGGACAAAGTCCACAGCATTCATTTGCCAATCAACTTGCCTTAGCGCAACAACCCAACGCCTTTTTCCGTCCTCCCAGAACCTAACTGCCATTCAATTTTAATTTCATTTTTAAATTATCAAATTCGGTAGGACACACCATGTTTGCGTTATTACGACTCCACTTTATGCAGGGACTTTTTCACCCTGTCTGCTTTGCCATGAGTTTCAGTTTACTGGCTTCTAATAGTTATGCAGGCGATGACCATGATCATTCATCACCTCACATTGAAATGGCGCAAAGCCAGCAACCTGAGGAACACGATCATGACGAGCAGAATCACGATGAGCACAGTGAAGATGAGCACGGCCACGAAGACGGCGGTCACAGTGACTCCGTCATCATAGATGCACACACAGCCAAACAATCTGGCATCATCACGGCAAAAGCCCACTCAGGCACCATTGCAAAAACACACCGTGTATTTGGGAAGGTTGCCAATGACCCAAGCCAGATCAGTCATATCGGTGCCCGTTTTGACGGCACAATTATTCAGGTGAATGCCAGTGTCGGTGATACCGTAAAAAAAGGCATGAAACTGGCGCGCATCGAGTCAAATCAAAGCCTGCACCCTTATTATGTGAATGCGCCATTTGACGGCATCATCATCGAGCGTCACGCCAACCCAGGTGAACTCACCCAAGACCAGCCGCTGTTTACCCTATTTAATGACAATATTTTGTGGGCTGAATTTAAAATTTTCCCCAACCAAATGCTCGCCGTGAAACAAGGGCAAGATGTCATCATCGATAACGAAGTTTTTCGCATTGCGCATATTATTCCCAACACATCAGGAGGGCCTTACGAGTTAGCCCGTGTGCGCTTAGATAACCATGACCATGGCTGGCGGGCAGGAGTCACCGTAAAAGGCGATGTCGTCACCCAAAGCAAAACCGTTGCCCTGCGTATTCCCAATCAAGCCATGCAGCAAGTTGAAGGCAACACCGTGGTTTTCATAAAACAAGGGGATGAATATACCGCAAGCCCCATCACCCTTGGCTTGCAAGATCATCAATTCAGTGAAGTGCTAACGGGCTTATCAAAAGACGATGAGTACGTGGTAAAAAACAGTTACTTAATTAAAGCGGACCTTGAAAAAGCCGGCGCTGAACACGTTCACTAGGAGAAAAACATGATCGAATCGATTTTGCGTTTCTCCATCGAGCGACGCGTACTCATGATGATGCTAGCGGTGTTAATCACCCTAACCGGCTTTTATCATTACCAAAAATTACCCATTGATGCCGTACCGGACATTACCAATGTGCAAGTGCAAATTAATACCCAAGCAGAAGGTTATTCGCCATTAGAAGTGGAGCAACGCATTACCTTTAATGTGGAAACCGCGTTTGCCGGTTTGCCGCAACTGGCCTATAGCCGATCACTTTCCCGCTATGGTTTATCGCAAGTAACACTGGTATTTGAAGAAGGCACAGACATTTATTTTGCCCGTAACTTGATTGACCAGCGTCTAAGCTCCGTCAATCAGCAATTACCTTCCGGCATTGAAGCCACCATGGGCCCAATTGCCACGGGGCTGGGTGAAATTTTCATGTACAGCATTCAAGCACACGAAGATGCCGTGCAAGAAAATGGTAAACCTTACGACATAACGGCCCTGCGTGAAATCCAAGATTGGATTATCAAGCCGCAACTGGCCTTGGTGAAAGGCATCATTGAAGTGAACGCCATTGGCGGTTACGAAAAACAATATCATGTGACCCCTTGGCCAGAAAAAATGCTCAGCCTAGATGTCAGCATGGATGACATTCACCAAGCGCTTAGTAACAGCAATCAAAACCAAGGGGCAGGCTTCATCGAAACCAACGGCCAACAATTATTGGTGCGTATTCCCGGGCAATTACAATCCACGCACGATATTGGCAATGTGATTATCAAATCCTTTAACAGCAGCCCAGTGTTTATTCGCGACATAGCGGACATTGCCATTGGTAAAGAGCTGCGTACCGGCGCCGCCACACAAAATGGTAAAGAAACCGTCATTGCCACCGCCATGATGCTCGCCGGAGAAAACTCCCGTGAAGTAGCGCTTAATGCCACCGCCCGCTTAAAAGACATTGAAAAAAGCTTACCTCAAGGTGTCACCTTAGACGTGGTTTATAACCGCACAACCTTGGTTGAAAAAGCCATTGCCACCGTGCAGAAAAACTTAATCGAAGGTGCCCTACTGGTTATTGCTGTATTGTTTTTATTACTAGGCAACATTCGCGCAGCATTAATAACCGCTGCGGTGATTCCGCTTGCTATGTTGGGCACCATCACCGGCATGGTGCGCACGGGTGTCTCGGCAAATTTAATGAGCTTAGGCGCTTTGGATTTTGGCTTAATTGTGGATGGTGCCGTGATCATCGTTGAAAACACCACTCGGCGTTTGTCCCAAGCTCAATCACAACTGAAAGGAGGCCAATTAAGTAAACAAGAGCGTCTCAGCATCGTGTTTGATGCCACCAACGAAGTGATTCGTCCCAGCTTATTTGGCGTGCTCATTATCACCTTGGTTTATATACCGCTTTTTTCATTAACCGGTGTTGAAGGCAAGATGTTTCACCCCATGGCGGCCACTGTGGTCATGGCATTACTCACCGCCTTGGTGTTATCCATTACCCTAGTACCAGCCATGGTCGCGCTATTTATGACAGGTGCCGTAAAAGAAAAAGAAAGCGTGGCAATGATCAAAAGCCAACAGGGCTACAAAGCGGCTCTGCAATGGGCGTTGGCCTTTCCGCGTTTGGTCATTACCAGTGCCATCTTCTTAGTATTGGGCTGTGTGTATCTTGCCACGACACTGGGCACCGAATTTATTCCGCAATTAAAAGAAGGGGATATTGCACTGCATGCCATGCGCACACCGGGTACGGGTATTGAACAAGCCGTGACCATGCAAACCCAGTTAGAAACCGAGATACTCAATATTGCAGAAGTGAAAACCGTGTTCTCCAAAATTGGCACCGCCGAAGTGGCTACCGACCCCATGCCACCGAACGTGGCCGATACGTTTGTTATGTTAAAACCCAAAGATGAATGGCCCGACCCTTCCCTTAGCCAACACCAAGTGAGTGAGAAAATTGAACACGCCATTGCCCATTTACCAGGCAATAACTATGAATTCACCCAACCCATTCAAATGCGTTTTAACGAGTTAATTTCAGGTGTGCGTTCTGACTTGGCCATTAAGATTTACGGCGATGATCTAGACATACTACTGCAACAAGCTCAGGCAGTATTAGAACAGATACAAGCCTTGCCCGGCGCGGCCGATGCTCGTATCGAACAAGTGACAGGCTTACCCATGTTAAGCATCATTCCCGATAAAGTGGCACTGGCCCAATACGGTTTGGATCTCAGCCAAATTCAATCGGTTTTAGCCACCGCCATTTCAGGTGCGAAAGCTGGGTTAATCTTCGAAGGTGATCGTCGCTTTGATATCGTCATGCGCCTACCAGAGAAATTGCGCAACGATGTGAACGAACTGAACAACCTCCCCATTATCTTAGGCAATGGGGAGTACGTGCCGCTCAATGAAGTGGCTAAAATCGAACTGACCCCTAAGCCTAATCAAATCAGCCGTGAACAAGGCAAGCGCCGCATTATTGTGAGCAGCAATATTCGCGGTGTGGACTTAGGCTCGTTTGTGCAAAATGCCAAACAAACCATTAACCAAAACGTGGATATTCCTGCGGGCTATTGGTTGGAATACGCAGGCACCTTTGAGCAACTGCAATCTGCCAGCCAACGTTTAAGCATTGTGGTGCCACTCACCTTACTCTTAATTCTAGGCTTACTGGTCATGGCGTTTAATTCCATAAAAGATGCCCTGATTATTTTTAGCGCCATACCGTTTGCATTAACCGGCGGCATTCTGGCTTTGTGGATAACGGGTATGTCACTGTCGATCTCCGCTGCAGTTGGGTTCATTGCACTAAGCGGTATTGCGGTGTTAAACGGCTTGGTTATGTTGTCGTTTATTCGCCAACGCTTTTTAGAGTTGGGAGATTTAGCCTATGCCATTATGGAGGGGGCAGTGATTCGGTTGCGCCCCGTATTAATGACGGCATTAGTGGCAAGCTTAGGGTTTGTGCCCATGGCATTAAATACCGGTACCGGCGCTGAAGTACAACGGCCATTAGCCACGGTGGTGATTGGCGGGATCGTATCGTCTACGTTATTAACCTTATTTGTTTTGCCGATCCTGTATGGCTGGGTGCATGGTAAAGCGGGGAAGAATAAATAAGTTTAAATAAAGTACCCTGTAGGAGGGGTACTGTGCGACACCTGATGAAGGGTGGGCTGTGCCCACCCTAAAGCTGGTGACTTAAAAGCGGCCAATTAGATTAATACTAACAAGCGTTGCTTCAATGTCTGCATCAAGCTCATCACCAAAACGATCTCGATACGTAGCGCCGCCAAATATTTTAGCTAGACCAAAGTTTAACGTGAACTGAGGGGCTAAGTTCACGGCAAGCTTACCAGACAAACCAAAAGAAGGGTCATAATCAACTGTAATATCATTTTCAACTAGGGTCATATCTCCCGTCAGGCCCAAAGAAGCCGATGCAATAAAATCAACCATATCATTGGCAGTAATCTTTAGATTATTTACAACGGTCAATGATTTTCCGCCTTCTGTACCACCTTCATCTTTTGGTATATCAAAAATTAAAGCTAGCTCATTATAGTTTTTACTTAGTACATCACTGGTCTGAAACGCGGCACTAATATCAAAATATCCTCTCGATTCATCTGCATTATCGCTATGATTATAATTAACTACCATCCCAATATTTTTTTGACTGGCTGACTTTTTAACAAAACCAAGTGATGCACCAAACATCTTCACTTTTTCTTCTTCATCACCCTCTGCAGTTTCGAAAGAAATTCCAACTAGAGGAGTAAAGTCAGAAGCTGTTTTAATAGCAGCCAAACTACTAAAACCAAATGTATCTGAAGATGAATCAATTACCATGTTTGATCCTCCATTTGGGTTAATCAACTCTAATTCAGAATCTGACTGATTAAATCCTGCTTTAAACCAAACATCCCCTTCTTTAATTTCTGTTGTTAACTGTGGCGCTGCGAAAGTAGGCAAAGCAAGGAGGGCAAGTAGTAATGGCAATTGTTTCATCATTATTATCCTTTAATGATTTTTATTTGGGGCGCCAAGCATACAAGATAGAATAGTTTTTCCAAGCCTATTTATGGACATTCACTAAAGACTTTGTGTATTTTTCGCTACACTTAAACCTATTCATGTGAACAAAGGCCAAGCCATGCTCGTAAGTGCACTGATCTATTTATTCGCCGCCGTCATTTCGGTGCCCATTGCCAAGCGTTTGGGCTTGGGCTCTGTTCTGGGTTACCTGATCGCGGGTGTGCTCATTGGCCCGTTTGTATTTCATTTGGTTGGGGATCAAACTGAGGTTATGCACTTTGCCGAATTTGGCGTAGTGATGATGTTATTCTTAGTAGGCTTAGAGCTGCGCCCATCCCGTTTATGGCAAATGCGCCGCCCCATTTTAGGCTTGGGTGGTTTGCAAGTTATTCTCACGGCCGCCATGATCACCGCATTAGTGATGCTGGCCAGTGATTTTATTTGGCAAGTGAGCCTGGCCATTGGTTTAACCTTGGCGCTGTCTTCTACGGCTATTGTTTTGCAGTCTCTGACCGAGCGAGGTTTATTAAAAACCCAGGCGGGCGCCAATAGTTTTTCGGTATTGTTGTTTCAAGATATTGCGGTCATTCCTATTTTGGCGCTCTTGCCATTACTGGCCGTGGGCGAAGTGGTTAACAATGCGGGTATCCATGACAGTTTAATTAGCCACTTGCCTATTTGGGTACAAGTGGTCATTACCACCGCGACCATTTTAGCGATTATTTTGGGCGGTAAATATCTGGCAGCACCCTTCTTTCGTTTTATTGCCGAAACGCGCATGCGGGAAATATTCACTGCCTTTGCGCTGTTTATTGTGGTGGCCATCACCGAACTCATGCAAGCCATTGGGCTCTCACCGGCTCTGGGTTCTTTTTTGGCGGGCGTGGTGTTGGCCGATAACGAGTTCCGCCACGAGCTTGAAGTGGATATTGAGCCTTTTAAAGGTTTATTGCTGGGGCTATTTTTTATTACCGTCGGTGCCAGTATTGATTTTGACCTGCTATTCAATGACCCCATATTCATTGGGCTATCGGTGCTGGCGCTCATCTTAATCAAGATTATGGTATTAGCCTTGGTTGCAGCTTTTTCCAGTATGGGCCGCTCGCAAGGCATGTTATTTACCCTCGCGCTGGCACAAGGTGGCGAGTTCGCCTTTGTACTGGCCAGCAGTGCACGACAATTTAACGTGTTCGACGATGCCCTTGTTAATATGATTACCGTGGTAGTGGCCCTATCTATGTTAGTTTCACCCTTATTATTGGTGGCTTATGAGGCGTATTACACTCGCCAAGGGCCGCAAGCCAAGCCTGAAGAAGATACCAATCTCGACAGCGCAGAGCACGTTATACTGGCTGGCTACGGCCGCTTTGGACAGATTATTGGTCGACTGCTCATCGCTCAGGGCTACAACCTCACCATATTGGATCACAGCCCAGGTCAAGTGGACTTGGTGCGGCGCTTTGGCAATAAGGTCTATTACGGCGACGCCGCACGCAGCGAATTATTAGAAGCTGCCGGGGCCAATGAAGCCAAACTATTAGTGATCGCCGTAGATGAAGCCGATAAGACACTGGATATTATTGCCACAGCACAAAAGCACTTCCCCCATTTAAAAATCTTGGCACGAGCCATCGATCGCAGTCATGCGTATGCCATTATGCAAACTAAGATCGATGGCCTGCGCCGGGAAACCTTTGACTCTGCCTTGCACCTTGGTGTCGATGCCTTACAACTTCTGGGGAAAACTGAGGAAGATGCTCAACGAGCTGGCCAGTTATTTGAAGAACATGATGAAGTAAACATGCGTAAATTGGCCGAAGTCTGGGGGGACGATAAGCAATACGGCATTGCCGTGCAAAAAGGCTTACGAGAACTCTCCCAAGTATTACAAGATGATGCACAAGATCGTGCAACCTCAAACGAGGACAACCATTCGGCCAAGTCGTAATCCAAGCGGGTATTATTTTCAAAAATCAATACCTACTAGACCCGATAGCCAGCGCCCAGTATGTCCCCCAGAATGGGGATATTACAAAAATGAATCAGAAGGTCGAACATGACGGCACAAAGATGTCCGGCGTACTACAGCGCCACCATAAACCAAGACAGTGATTACCCAGAACTCGAAGGGGATATCCGTGTGGATGTGGCCATTGTGGGTGGCGGCTTTACGGGGATTAATACTGCGCTTGAGTTGGCTGAACGTGGCTTGAAAGTCGCTGTCATCGAAGCTAAGAAAGTCGCCTGGGGTGCAACCGGACGCAATGGTGGTCAGGTCACGGGCAGTCTGTCTGGTGATGAAGCCATGCGCAAACAAATGCGTAAAACGCTGGGCAGCGATGTGGACGACTTCATCTGGCACCTGCGCTTTCATGGCCATGACATCATCAAAAACCGCATTGAAAAATACGGCATCGACTGCGACCTAAAATTCGGCCACCTGCATACGGCTTACAAACCCAGTCACTTGCCAGAACTTCGCGCCAACTACCAAGAATGCTTAGATCACGGCATGGAAGACCAGGTGGAATTTGTGGAACGTGATCGCATCAACGAATTCCTAGAGACCGACATTTATCATGGCGGTATCTACAACAAAAAAAACATGCACCTGCACAGCTTAAACTTATGTTTAGGCGAAGCGCGCGCGGCTGAATCGTTAGGCACATTGATTTTTGAAAATAGCGAAGTGATCGACATTGATCATGGCGATAACAAAACCGGCAAACCAGCAAAAGTCTTCACAAAAAAAGGCAGCGTCACCGCCAACACGGTCATGCTGGCTGGTAATGCATACCACCGCTTAGAGCGTTTAAAAATGAGTGGGAAAATCTTCCCAGCGGCAGGTGGCCTAGTGGTCACCGAGCCACTCGGAGATGAAGTGGCCGACTTGATCAACCCGAAAGACGTGGCCGTATATGATTGCCGTTTTGTATTGGATTATTACCGTTTAACCGCCGACAAGCGTTTATTGTTTGGTGGCGGCGCTAACTACTCGGGGCGTGAAAGTCGCGATATTGATGCAGAACTACGCCCTGCCATTGAAAAAACCTTCCCACGCTTAAAAGGTGTGAAAGTAGATTACCAATGGTCTGGCATGATGGGGATCGTGGTGAATCGCATTCCGCAATTAGGTAAGTTGTCAGATAACGTCTTCTATGCACAGGGGTACTCTGGCCATGGTATTGCGTTAACACACATCGTCAGTGAAATTATGGCAAATGCCATCACCGGACAAATGAAAGACTACGACACCTTTGCCAACTGCAAGCACATTCGTATCCCTGGTAGCGAATGGATTGGCAATCAGTTTCTCGCACTGGGCATGTGGTATTACCTAATGCTCGAAAAATTAAGATAGACCCATACCGGCTTACCCATTATCAAGATGGGTAAGCCGCACATTTCAGCATGCCTATCATTTATTGGCTTCTATTCATTAACGTCATTTGACGTACCCCAAAAACTTAGTAATAGTCGGCTATACATTCATTAATGTGATATGCGCTATGCCAAGTTTTCAACATCAGAACGTTACTTTTCATTATGAAGAAATGGGCTCAGGCGAGCCGATCATCGCTTTGCATGGTCTTGCACAGCACAGCGCCTACTGGATGAAAACCGGTGTGGCTGAACAATTGGCCCAACACTATCGCGTTATCGCATTGGATGTGCGCGCCCATGGCTTTACTGAAATAGACGGTGAGCCAAAAGGCTATGACATTGATACCTGTATTGGCGATGTTAACGCACTGACCGAACACCTGGGCCTAGAGCAGTTTCATTTAATGGGTCACAGTACCGGCGGCATGATTGCAGTGCGCTATGCCATGCAATTTGCAAACGATACCAGCCTGCCCAAGCA
>Ga0115005_10000502_pt1 | contig 30053 bp, 32 predicted proteins | sample ArcOceMetagenome_FD_87163 | JGI IMG/M metagenome (GOLD analysis project Ga0115005, IMG submission 87163) | Marine eukaryotic phytoplankton communities from Arctic Ocean - Arctic Ocean - Greenland ARC118M Metagenome | ecosystem: Environmental > Aquatic > Marine > Oceanic | place: Arctic Ocean...
GAATATCGAATATCGAATATCCAAAAAAGAACAAGGAATTTCGAAGTTCACTACAAGAAATAGATTGGAGCCAATTCTCAATTTCGATTATTCCATGTTAGTCAGAAAACCACCACTTCCCGCTCCAACAATAAAGAATCATAATAAAAATATTCAAACTTCAATCGCCCTTTTTCATCAGGATAAAACGACCGTAACATCTCCTCAAATTCATTCCTCGGTTTCCCAACTCCTTCCAGCTCTTGCTGATAAGTTCGAATTCGATAATGATTACTCGCCACTTTAGCCATATGCAACCTCGAAAATTGCGCCCCTTCCCTCGCCTTCAAAACCATCAAATAATAGAAACCATTTCCCAACTCCACCGAATCAGGCATCAAAACATCCAAAGCAACAGCCGGAAAAGTAGTATTCGCATCAAGGTCATTCTTAGCGATAGGATTGATTCTAATTCGATTGGTAAATAAAGTATCAGGAACTCCTCGCTCATTTTTTTTCGAAAAAATTCTTTTCCCAAATTGCAACGAAGGCTGAGTATCAAAAGGGAAAATAGTTGAATACATCGAGTCCGATGCCCCTTCAAGTGGTCGAACCATCAATCTTTTTGGCCGTTTATCACAAGCCAAAAAAAAGCAGGCCATAAAAATAAAACTAAAAGCACTCCATTTCATCACGACATTTTTTTGTTCGGTTATTTTTAAAAACGTGCTAAGTGCTTGAACTCGTTGGTTCATAAATAAGAAAGGCTCCATAAATGGAGATGCAAGGATTTTAAATTTTGGTGTGTTAGCTTTGCGACCTCCGTGAGTTGGCAAAAGAGAGGGGCAAAAGTTCGTAAAGCGATCTAGATTCACTAAAATAACCGCTTTAAGAAAACTTCCCTCCTCTTTCACCAACTCATCCATACGGACACGCCTGTGCAGTTTTCTCAAAGCTAAGTATGACATACTCGTCAAAACAATCAAACAGTTGCGAAGCAAAAACAATTTAACAGTCAAAACAATCAAACATTTAAAATTAAATCCTTAAAATTGCACTCATTTTAAAATACCACTAATCATGATAAATTTTTCCAATATCATTCTAGAAAAAATGGCTATCCACAAAGTGGGAAATAAGTCAAAAGCTGAAAAGAATTTCTTTTCGGAAGTACTTTATAAGCCTAGTGCCTCTAATGAAGATAAATTGCTCAAATACTTTTTATCCTCTTTCAAAAAATTGGAAGAAACCTACCAATTTAATGCGCCGGAAAATGATACGAATACCATGTTTAATTTGTCGAAATCATTCTTCGCCACCAAGGAGAATTTTTTAGAATGTTCGCAACGGATTTCACGTCACTTGTACGATCAATCTAAGCATCAAAATATCAAATCAGGAGAAGTTTTCGTCGTTCATTTTACTGAACTTTTGTACGGAGAAGAAATGGTGGAAGCTATCGGTATTTTCAAATGCGAGCGAAAAAGTGAATTCATGCAAGTCAATGAGATTGACAGCGAATTGTTGCTGAATTTCCAAAACGGAATTAATATCGGAAAAATGGACAAAGGAGTTTTGTTAATGAATGTGGAACAAGAAGATGGATTCCGAGTCTTGAGCATCGACAATAATTACTACGATACGTCTTATTGGTTATTGGATTTTTTAGATGTGGTTCATGTACAAGATGATTTTTTCCATACGAGTAACTATCTCGAAATGGTGGATAATTTCACTAAAGAAGTCTTGGCTCCAAAAATGGACAAAGCAGAACAAATTGAATTTATGAATGATTCTGTTGACTATTTTGCGAAGCATGAAACGTTTAACTTTGATGAGTTTGTCTCAGAAGTTGCCTCCGAACCAGAAGTAGTTGCTGAGCTCAAAAACTACCGAAATGATTTCGCGCTCAACGATGTGGAAGCATTTTCGATCGCTCCCGCTGCCATCAACAACGCCAAACGAAAAATCAAAAACAACATCAAACTCGACAACGGAGTTTCAATAAAAATGAATTTCACCAATCCAGACGAGTCAAAAGGTTTAGTGGAAAGAGGTTTTGACGAAGACAAAGGAATGTACTTTTATAAGGTTTTCTTCAACGAAGAAATGGAGTGATTTTAATGGTGAATGGTTAACGGTGAATGGTTAATACCGCTTGGTATTAACCATTTGTAGTTAACCATCTATTGTTTTTTTCTATGAGAGATTTTGTAAAACTTCATCATTAGAAATTCCTTGTTCGGTATTCAAATATTAAATTCTGGGAAAAACAAAAAGCCCCTGACTCCTGACCGAAAGTACAGCGACCAACCTAACCGCCTGATTCCTATCCAAATTACTCCCTCCTTCCCGAGTTTTCTATTTTACAAAAAACATCTTACCAAACTTTCAAAAAAAAAGTAAACCTCCAAGCAATGACTAACACCAAGCGGTATTAATCATTAACTGTTATTCAACCATTCCCTCCAAAAGATACTGTGCCGTCGCAGGATTCGTGGCCAACGGAACATTGTGCACATCACACAATCTCATCAACATTTGCACATCTGGTTCGTGTGGATGTTTATCTAAAGGATCTCGAAAAAATATCACCGCATCTAAATTCCCCTCTGCCACCATCGCAGCAATTTGCGCATCTCCACCAAGCGGTCCAGATAATAATTTAGTGATTGTAAAACCAGCACTTTCAATATGTTTACCAGTTGTTCCTGTTCCAACTAACTCGATTCCTTCAAACAGTTTTTTATTTTGTAAAACAAACGAAACCATCTCTGGCTTTTTTCCATTATGTGAAATTAAGGCTATTTTCATTTCAAATATTTTATTATAATCCTAATTCAAATTATTCTCCAAAAATACCTCCCCCAACTCGTATTTTTTTATTTTTACAAAAAAGAAAAATTACTAATCATAGAAACAATTATAATGAAGAAAAATTCAAGAATCTTACTCACGCTATGCTTTATTTTTATTTTAAAAATAAGCTTTGCTGGCGAAGGCATGTGGCTACCTCAATTACTCAAAGCACTTAACGAAGGTGACATGCAATCCATGGGAATGAAAATGTCTGCTGAAGATATTTACAGCGTCAACCAAGGAAGTCTCAAAGATGCCATCGTTCACTTTAACGGAGGTTGTACTTCTGAAATCATCTCTGCCGAAGGATTATTATTGACCAATCATCATTGCGGTTACAGTCAAATTCAATCGCACTCCTCTGTCGAAAATAATTTATTGAAAAATGGGTTTTGGGCCAAGTCTAAAAAACAGGAATTACCGAACGAAAGTTTGGAAGTTACTTTTATCGTACGAATCGAAGATGTTAGTACAATGGTATTGGAAGGAGTGACTGATGAAATGAGCACCAAAGAAAGACAATCTCAAATTGATAAAAATATCGAAAGCTACAAACAACGCATGCGACCGCTCAAACATGAAGCCATCGAAATCAAACCTTTCTTCAAAGGCAACCAATACTTTATGTTTGTCACGATGACTTATACTGATGTTCGATTGGTAGGCGCACCACCTGAGAGTATTGGAAAATTTGGTTCAGATACGGACAACTGGGTTTTCCCAAGACACACCGGTGATTTTAGTTTGTTCCGAATTTATGCTGGCGCTGACAATCTGCCTGCTGATTATTCAATCGACAATATTCCTTTTAAACCTAAACATTTCTTACCAATTTCCTTGGACGGAGTAGAGGAAGGTGATTTCACTTTAATCTTTGGTTACCCTGGACGAACGAATCAGTACCTTCCATCTTCGGCTGTTGCCCAAACGATGAATGTCTTGAATCCTGCAAAAATTGCGATCAGAGATAAAGCTTTAAAAATTGTAGATGCAGGGATGCGTTCCGACGAAGCGATCAGACTTCAATATGCTTCTAAGTATGCTCGAATTGCAAACTATTGGAAAAAATGGATTGGTGAAAATCAAGGTTTGAAAAAATCAGATGCCATGGGTCGGAAGCATAAATACGAACAGGACTTCATGACGCGCCTCAAAGCTGATCGAGCAATGCATGGAAAATATGGATCACTACTAGATGATTTTGAAAAATTATATCAAGAAATTGAGCCGTATGCCTTGACGCGAGATTACTACAATGAGATCGTTCGACGGAATATTGAAATCATGACGGTGGCTAGTTACATGAATCGTTTGGAAAGTTTATATGCCAATAATGGTGCAACTGGGTACAATGGTTTTAAAGCAAGATTAGAACCTTTTTTAGATAATTTTTATAAAAATTATCGACCAGAAATTGATCAAAAAGTTTTTGCTTCACTCATGGAAATGTATGTTAACGCAGACATTCTCGATGGCGTAAAAGGTGATCTTGCAGCAATGGCAAAGAAGCATGGCGGATTTGACAAATATGCTAAATCACTTTTTGAATCTTCTTTTGTTCCTAACAAAAATCAGATGTTCAAGTTGCTAAGTGCTGATCCAAAAATGGCGATCGAGTCTATGCAAAAAGATCCACTAGTTCAATTAGCCAAGCAACTTTCTGATGCTTACGATGCAAATGTCTCGAAAGAATATAACAACCTAAATACAAAAATTAATGACCTCATGCGAATCTACATGGAAGGTCAGATGAAAGTTTTTACGGAGAAAAAATTCTTCCCAGATGCGAACAGTACCATGCGAGTATCTTATGGAAAAGTGGCGGGTTATTCTCCTCGAGATGCCGTGACTTACAATCCAGTTTCGTACCTCGATGGAGCGATTGAAAAATATATCCCAGGTGATTACGAATACGATATTCCTAAAAAATTATTGGATTTATATGAGACCAAAGATTACGGTCAATATGCTGACGCCAATGGAAAAGTGCCAATTTGTTTTCTCGGAACAAATCATACGACGGGTGGAAATTCAGGAAGTCCAGTAATCGATGCTCATGGAAATTTGATTGGATTAAATTTCGACAGAGTGTGGGAAGGAACGATGAGTGATATTAATTATGATGCTTCGATTTGTCGAAATATCATGGTGGATGCACGATACATTTTATTCATCGTCGATAAATTTGCGGGAGCCACTCACCTAGTCAAAGAGATGAAATTAGTTCATCCGAAGAAGGATGCGAAAGTCATCAAAATGGACGCACCTAAGAAAAAGAAAAAACGACGTAAGAGACGAAGAGGATAGTTTTTTGCCACTGACTTGGACTGACTAATATGACTTTTCCCAAGGTATACTTTTACAATTACCACCTAGCAAGAAAAGTCATATTAGTCAGTCCAAGTCAGTAGCAAAAAAATTACATACCCTTAATTTCATCATACCCTTCCGCATCATTCACATTCAACAGCACCTTCACATCCTTCACCTTCAATAATTCAATTTCCGAATTAATCAAAACCTTCCGTGGGCAAGAATATCCTTGAGCCAAAAAATTCAACATCACTTGATAACTCCTTGGTTCCCAGATAGTTATCAATGGCTCAGGAAAATCGGTTTCAGGATTATAAATCGCAGTTGCTACCTTCGATGCGTTTCTATTTTCCACTAAAAATTGCAACGTCTTTTCATCCAACAAAGGCAAATCACAGGCGACCACCAACCAAGCGGTACTAGGATTTTTTCGCATCGCAGAAGCAATCGCACCAAATGGCCCAAGTCCCACAAAAGTATCTTCCAACAGTCCATACTCAGATTCTACCCCTTGATTTTCACGAACAGAAATATAAGTTTCTTCACAAAACTGACTCAACATATCTGCCATAAATTCCCGCTGTGGTTTGCCATGATAATCAAGCGCACCTTTATCTTTTCCCATCCGAACACTTTTCCCACCAGCCAAAACTAAACCATTCAATTTGGGAATTTGAACCAATACATTTGCAAGAATAAATTCTGCAATTTTTTCAGTTTCAGAAAAATGTAAAACTGGAATATGTGCCCAATCTTTTACGTGATTTTTCAAAAAAGGATAAATAACTTGCTCCTCTCCTGTCATCAAAATCAGATCAACATTAGTCAAGCGATTTAGTTTTTTCTCCAAAGATTTTTCCTTTTTTGGATCAATTACGACTATCTGATTTTTAGCTTTAAAATGATTTCCATTTACTAAAATCAAATCTTGCTCATTAAACAAAGTTCGATATTGAAAAGTATTCAAATCTGTTTTCAGATCAAATCTATGATGGGAAATTTTGTCCGTATATTCCAACGTTGCGCCCAAAGCCAAGGCAGGATTTTCAACTTCTAAACTCTTCGGCTCATCTTCATTTTTGTGGTCGGCATCGACATAACTGACTTTAAACATTTTTTGTAAAACATCAATTAACCGATAAGATAATTGCTGTATGTTTCCACAAGGCGTTCCAATGATCGCCCATTCACTTCTTCCAAACTCTCCAACATTTGGTCGAGCTAATTTTGTGTGTTTCTGATGTTTTTTCATAAAATCTGTTTTTAGTTTTTGCCGCAGCGTAATCTGCGGTAAAAAAATTACAATTTAAAATCTCGCTTACCGCCTGTTTTTTCAATCAATCTCGTCTCCGTAATTATAATGTTATGTGAAAATGCCTTACACATATCATAGATCGTTAACGCTGCCACACTTGCTCCTGTGAGTGCTTCCATTTCCACTCCAGTTTTGGCGGTTAGGCTTGCAGTACAAATAATCTCAACTTCCCTCTTCTCATTTATTCCAATTTCGATTTGGCAGTTATCCAAACCCAACGGATGACAAAGCGGAATCAATTCACTCGTCTTTTTCGCACCCATAACTCCTGCTATAATTGCCGTCTGAAAAACCGAACCTTTCTTCGTTTGAATATCCCCATCCTGAAGTTGCGCTAAAGTTAGCTCATCCAAAACCACCACACTTCGTGCTTTTGCGACTCGCCTAGTTATTTTCTTTTCACCAACATCCACCATCGATGGATTTCCCTTTGCATCTAAATGTGTAAACTTTTTCATCCTCAAAATTACAAAAAAAAGAGTTTTAGTTTTCACCAAAGCTCTTTTTCTTTTAACGTTAACCTTGAATCTTGAATGGTTACTCGAAATTTAGGTTCATTATTAACCAATACTTCGATTGCTCTTTAGAAAAATCGAAATCACCAACACTGATTTTCTCCAGCCATTCGAAAAGTAACTCATCCATAGGTTAAACGAAATCGGTATGCAGTCTATTAGAAATAACCTAACCTTCAAACCCTCCATCGCCATTTTAAAAATGACGATATTCCGGAAACCAAAAAAGTAGAAATGTCATAGAAAATAAATTAATACAGAGAGAATCAGGTATCTCTCAGATTAGCTATTTAGGTTTGATTCTACTTTCCAAAAATACCAGAAAAATTAAAATCTAAGTTTAAGAGTTATTACTTTTTCAATAAATTTTAACTTCCTATTTTATTTTATAATTCTCGGAACTTCCTGCTCTTTTTTGTAGTTTAACGTTAATATGAAATTGACAATTACAGGTTTTTCAACCGCACTATTTTCTACTTGGTATTTTATCGAGGAACTCGGTTTGCTATTTGATTGTGGAGACGGAGCATCATCTGGCCTTTTACAAAAAGCTCGCAAAGTCAAGCATGCCTTCATTTCTCATGCCGATCGAGATCACCTCACGGGGCTTTTGCAATTTAATCAACTGAATGCTCGCCAAGGTTTTCCCAAAATATATTTCCCTCGCGACTCTGGCTCATTTCCTTTTTTAAAAGAATTCTCCACTCACTTTGATCCCCACGTCAGCGGTTCGGAATGGATAAAAATGGAAACAGGAAATTCATTTGAAATCAAGAAAAATATCTTTGTCGAACCCTTCCGAAACGAACATGTTAAAGTTGGAAAAGAATTGGTCAAAAGTTTAAGTTTTCATGTATTCGAAACTAAACGAAAACTAAAAGAGGAATATCTTCATCTCTCTGGAAAAGAAATCGCAGCACTCCGAAACGAACTTGGCGAAGAAAATATAACTATACAATTACGTAAAAATATTTTAAGCTATTCTGGCGATACGCCCATTGAAAATGATGGTCGATGGAACGATACAAAAGTCTTAATCCACGAAACTACTTTTCTCAGAAAAGGTGATGTAGACCTAGATGATCGTCGACAAGGAAAACATAGTTATCTCGAAGAAGTCATCGAAATGGTTGCTAAAACAAAAATTGAAAAATTAATCTTGGGGCATTTTTCATCAAGATATTCAGCAGAGGAAATTGATAAAGCGATTGATTTCTTTTGTAAAAAATTTGGATTGGAAATTCCTGTTTTTAGAATTTTACCGGGAAAAATAGTTAGAGATATTCTTAAAAAAAGAATTTATTAAAAGGCGCTTTCAAATTAAAATTCTGTTAATCCAATATTTTACTTCCATCTATTAATTCTGTTTTTCTACATTTGAAAAGAATATAATTAATAGCCATGACTAAAACTATCCTTTCAATTACTCTTTTTTTATTCACTCAAATAATATTTGCACAAGACTCCACTCAATGGAAATTTGATTACGATTTCAAAGCAAACACACTACACATCAGTCCCATTTTTACTTCTAAAAAAATTCTAATTGATCCCGTAATCTATAGAAAAAGAAAATCTAATAATATCTTCAAACCACACCGAGAATTTGTTTCAGACAATCCAAATTTCCATATGGCAAGTTATATTGGAATAAAACTCAAGACTAGTTTTAAAGATAAATATAAATTCCAAAGCAATCTTTATTTTGAACATCGAGGTGCATCTTATGGATCTAATGATCGAGATAATATTATTTGGTTCCCCCATTTTCAATTTTCTGCAATAGATACTTTTCTTATTTTAAAGAAGGAAATTGTCATAGCAGCACAAGCTAGCAACTTTGTCCAAGCTCAAATTAATAATGGTTTAAAAGTTTATAATCAGGATTATCAAGAAATAAATTTGAGAATTTCTCATCAAAATATATTCTTTGAATATCATCAAGTAGGTGACCTTGCTAATCAAATTGGGTTGGACTTAGAAGAATATATTCATCTATCTCTTGGATTTGAAAATAAACAGCTTCGATTAATCTTTTCTCAGAACAGAAGTTTGACAGGAAATTCATTGGCGTTTAAAAGTTATTGGGATTCAGATATTTCTTTTAATTATTTTTTAAAAGAAAGAGGTGAATTGTATTTTCAATATGGTCACAGGTATCATGACAAATTTGACCTGGCTAAAAATGGTGCATTTGTCCTTTAAAAGAATAAAACTCTACTGAAAAAAACTACTTTTACAAAAAAAAAAAAATGTACTTCAACATTCCAGGTCTTCGAAATTCAGGTGACGGTCATTGGCAAACACTTTGGGAAAAACAATATCCCAACAATTTTATCCGAATCAATCAAGACAATTGGGAACAACCAAATTGTGAAGATTGGGTTAATCGAGTGGAGGAAATTTTATGTCAACATGATTTAGAAAATGCTATTTTGATTGGACATTCTGTGGGTTGTGCTACGATTGTCAATTGGTATCGAAAATTCCAACATAAAATAAAAGGAGCACTTTTCGTGGCGCCGAGCGATGTAGAACGGGGTGATTACCCAACTTATATTTCTGGTTTTATTCCTGTGCATTTGGAGCAGTTACCCTTCCCAACAATAGTGGTAGCGAGCACGAATGACCAGGTGGTTGATTTCGAACGATCAGAGTTTTTTGCAGATATTTGGGGAAGTGAATTAGTGACAATTGAAAATGGTGGACACCTCGAAAAAAGTATTGGAACCAACAATTGGGAATCCGGAATTACCTTGTTACAAAAATTAGAAAACCATGCAACGTCCTAATATCGGCATCGGAATCATCATCCAAAATTCAAACGGAGAAATACTAGTCGGCAAACGAAAAGGAAGTCACTCACCATTTTATTCTATCCCAGGAGGACATTTAGAGATGGGCGAAACTTTCGAAGAAGGAATCAAAAAGGAAGTGTTGGAAGAGACTGGATTAATCATCGAAAACCCGGTGGTTATTGCCGTAACAAACAATTTACGGACTTTCGAAGCAACTGGAATTCACCATGTTTCTGTTAATCTGTTTACCGATAAATTTGATGGAATCCCACAAACCATGGAACCTGATAAATGTGAAGAATGGTTTTGGGTAGATCCCGAAAGATTACCTCAACCACATTTTGATGCGAGCGAATTTGCGGTGGATTGTTTTTTAAAAAATCAATTTTATATAAAAGATCAAACGTAATTTTCTAAGCTTCCACTAATTCTTCGACAAAAGCAGGCATCGAGAAAAAGAATGTTGTCCCCTCTCCTTCTACTGACTCAATCCAAATGCTACCTCCATCTTTTTGAACAATTTTTTTACAAGTAGCCAGACCAATTCCAGTTCCTTCGTACTTGTCTCTGGTATGCAATCGCTTAAACATTTCAAATACTTTTTTCTGATCTGCGAGAGCAATTCCAATTCCATTATCTTTAATCGAAAAGATAATCTTGCCTGCCTCTTTTTTACAAGTTACCATAACTACAGGATCTTCTTCTCCTTTAAATTTGACCCCATTGCTAATCAGATTTTGAAACAATTGAGTCATTCTAGAAAAGCTGGATTTCACTACTGGAAATTTTGCCTGATCATAAATCAAAGTGGCATTTTTCTCTTCTAATAAATTTGTCAAATTAGAATTAACGATCAACATAACATCTTTCAAATCAACTCCTACGTTTGCCTCTCCTCTTGAATCAATTCTGGAATAATCCAATAAATCATTCAACATAATATCCATTCTCTCTACTGCATCCGTTACATAAAAAATAAATTCTTTCCCAGATTCATCAAGCAGGTGATTATACCTTCTTTTCAAGAGTGAGGTATAAGAATGTATCATTCGAAGTGGTTCCTTCAAATCATGTGAGGCAACGTAAGCAAAATTTTTCAAGTCTTCATTAGAGTTTTCAAGTTGATCATTCTTCGTTTTCACTTCTTCATTTCTTTCCTCTAACAATTTATTATTCTGTTCTAAAAGGATATTAAACTCGCGCAACTGAGTTTGAGAAATCTTCAAAGCTTTGTTTTGAGTTTGGATTTTCTTTTGCTGTTTCTCCAAAACTAAATTGGTTTCCCTTTGCATTTTCAAGCTTCTAGCATTCACACCAAAGGCAATCAAAACGATCAAAAGAAGACTCAAAAATATACCCGCCTGCAATCGCTGAATTTTCTTTTTATATTCTAAATTTTCATTCTTAGTAGTTAATAAAGCGATTTCACTTTCTTTCTTTTCCATTTCAAATCGACGCTTCGTTTGCCCCATTTCTTGAACTGTTTTTTCGTTCAATACTGAGTCTTTGAGCATCGTGTATTTTTTCAAATAAGAATAAGATTTGGGAAAATCATTTAAAGCTCGATATACTTTTTCATATTCCTGATAGGTCTCTAATTCCCGAGTTTTACTTTTTATTTTCAAAGATAAATCAAGAGCGGTGTCCAAATAAGGAATCGCTTTTCTAGGAGTCTGGCAAACCAAATTTGCTCTAACAATTCCTAAATTACCACCAATAATTGCCCAAGGATCATTCAAATCTTCCTTTAACTTGAGTGCTTCTTTTAACATTTTTTTGGCTTCGGCTGTTTTATTTTGTTGAAGTTTCACTTGAGCCATATTTCCTAGAGCGTAGGCAATTCCTGTTTTGTATTTTAAGGTTCTCGCCAAGTCTAAGGCACGGGTTCCATAATCTAAACTTTCAGCAAGATTACCTAATTTGTGATGAGAACTTCCCATTGCCGCAAGGCTAGAATAAATTAATTTTTGATGTTTAATTTGATTGAAATAATCATAAGCTTTTCCATAATATTCCAAGGCCTGATCAAAACGTTTTTGGTAATACAAAATACTCCCGATCTCATAATAGTCTCTGCCTATCCCGCTAGAATCTCTTTCTTGTTCGTGAAATCGCAATGCATTTAACTGCTCCTGATATGCTTTTTCATATTCACCCAATGATTGATAAATAGAACCTAGATGATTATATGTATCAGCTAAAGTATTATTATCAGGTAAAACATGTTTTGATTCAATAATTTCTAAAAATTTTTCTACCGCTTTCTCATAATTATTGAGTCGCTTATTTGCCTTCCCTAATCCCAATAGAATGTTAAAATAGGATTCATGATCTTTTTCAATTTCAATAATTTCGAGTGCTAAAGAATAATATTTTTCAGCCTCCTCAAAAGAATCACCATAATAGAACTCTTGGCCTATGTGGTAATAATTTTTAGAAAGTTCTGAAGCCTGATTGGGTGAACCTAGATAAGAAATCCTTGACAGAAGACTATCAAGAGTATTAGCAGCAATAGGTTGATATGAACCTATTAATACCAGAATAAGAAAAACAAGTTTCCTACTTAGATTCATAAATAATATTTAGAAAATTTCTTGGGCAAAAAAATCAGATACTTTTTAAAACCTGATTTTTGAATTAAAGGATTTATTTAAAAATATCTTACTGACCGCTCACTAAGGAATGCAAACTAGATAGATTCAGAATTTTCACTACTTCTTTTATCCTTATTTTCTTCTTTGAAATCAATCATTTATCCAGATAAACTCATGCTTTCAAAGCAAAAACTAAGAACAAAATAAGCGACCGAAAATTCTGAATCTATTTTATTCGAATTCCTTAAGGAATTGTGATTATTGGACTTTAGCTTTATTCGTCCAACCCGTTGGGATTGAAACTCAAAAAGAGTTTTGCCAATAATCACAAACCTTTCTACTTGGTTACAGCAGACATCAAAAACTTCAACGAATCTTAGTAGAATTTTGATTTAATTTCTAATTTTCCTTCATCTACAGGTGGTGGACATTTTTTACCTGCGTTTTCCATCATATTCCCCATACCTCTTCCTTTCAATAAATATTTTTCTTTAGTAGTTAATAAATTTCTGGAGAATATTTTTTCGAGTTGCATTAAATTGGTCATGATTATTATTATTTATATTAAAAAATACATGCTGTTAATCTGAGGATAGGAGAATAAAAAAGCTAGTTAGTTAGATTGGATAATAATTCCAAAGCCAATTTCTATGCCAAACAAATTTGGTTTCACATCCTAGACTAAACTTATTTTACGTATTAAAAATGCTTTAATATTTTGATATTTAAAGTAGCTTAGTCTGAAAAAAAACGATCCCTTAATTCATATACGATAAAAATACGCCAAGAAAATTCCCGATATTTTAAATCAGTTAATAACATTGACCATCTCGCTTTTGAGCAAGAAGGAGAAAGACTATTGATTGAAAAAATTAGAAATGGAGATACTTTTGTTCCTGAACTTTCACTTACCGCCGAGCAGACTGGAAAGGTTATCGGTCATATTCTTTTTTCCAAAAAAAAATTGGAGAGCAAACCTATCCTTCCTTGGCACTTGCTCCTATGTTCCGTTCATCCTGATTTTCAAAATAAAGGAATCGGGAGCGAACTTGTAACAATAGGATTACAAATTGCTAAAAACCTACAATTTGAGCATATAATCGTTTTAGGTCACAAAGACTATTATCCAAAATTTGGATTCCAAAAAGCATCCACTTGGAATATTCGTTGCTCGTTTGAAGTGCCGGACGATCATTTTATGGCTATCGAATTGGTAGATGGAAGTTTGAAAAATAAGAGTGTACTCGTGGAGTATCCTCCAGTTTTTTACGAAGTCTAAAAAAAACAGGAGCATAAAATCTAATAAATCTCTTTATTCAAAAAAGGAATCAACGCCAATACCATCGCCTCCACATAAAATTGAGTTCGGTCAATCAAGTTACCTGTCAAAATTCCAACTGCTCCATTTTTCTGTTTTGAATTGGAATGACCAAAAACTATATCGTCTGCTTCTCCTAATTCTTTGCCTTGGTTGATGAGTTCGACAACTTTGGGTGGAAGGAAAAAAGTGCCCGTTCTCGCTTTTCCAGTTGCTTCATTTGATGAAATTACGATCCATGCAAAAGCCATCATCTCCTCTCCCATTTTTTCAATGCCTCCTTCGATGCCTACCCAAAATGCAGCATCGGGAAAATCATTTTTAGCATGAGTCGCTCGATTGGTCGCTCCTTGCAAAGTTTCTTGGTTGGTCATTGGTTGATCGCTCACATCCGAGGGAACGGAAACTCCTGCACACTCAAAATCTAAATTTGCAAAAACTTTCTGGAAGCCTAATTTCGTTGCATTAATTTTGATAGGATTTTTGGAAGCGATTATAATTTTTGGGTTCATTATTTTAGCTTTTTTGTGATACTAACGCCATAGTAAAATAAGTAAATTCCAAAAATAGCTTGCACCCCCATCATCAACACTTTTACTTTGCTCGTCTCCGGTGTCCACCCTTCCATCATAAACCAATAAACTGCAGGAGCAGCTAATAGTGCTCCTGCGAGAAAGAACATTTTTTTATTTTTTTGATTTTTATTTTCCATTTTATCTTTGTTTAATTAATGGGCTAAACCTTGAAAATCAATCTTCATATTGATTAGCATTCACCACCGGATTAGCATACATTCCTAATAAATATTGAAGTCCGTCTGCTTGCTCATGCGCCGCTAATTGATCAATTTGAGTTTGAAAAAATTGAATATATTTTTCCTTTTCCTCAGGGGAATATTTATCCTCAAAGCCAGTCGAAGCATGAAGCCAATCATAGGCGACATAATTAACTGGATTCAATCGATAATTAGTATGAATCGAACGATCAATTATATTGGTCAAAAACTCCAACTGCTGTTTGCTATTTTTCGCAGTATCGAGCACTTCTAATTCGTCGTCCAATGGTTTTCCAAAATCAAAATGCACTTTCCCTTTTTTCCCTCGAATACCCAAAAGCATATTATTGAGATCTTCTTTAAATGATTTTTTAAAATCAGGATCTCTTTTTTTATTTAAAAACTCTTGCGTTTTGAGTAAACCGGTCGGGTCAAATTCATAGGAAATAGCAACTGGCACCACCTTCAAATTTTGAAAATGTTCCTTCAAAATTTTTCCTCCACTCAAACTTATCATTTTCAAAAGTCCAGGTTGAGTTCGATCATTTCCATCCTTGGCTCGACCTTCTCGTTGAGCAATCCAAACCGAGTCTACTTTTTCCGAAATCATTCTTTGAATATATTTCGACAGTTCAATCGAATGAGCGTATAATTCTCTCGGGGTGCCTTCTCGTTTGACGACAAAACTTTTATTGATTCGAAACAAAAGTTCTGAAGCTCGGCTTTTCATCAAGTTATCACCGATCGCAATTTGACTAGTTGAAATCTGATTTTCAAACAACAATAAATTTAAATAGGCAGAATCCAAAACGATGTCTCGATGATTGGAAATAAATAAATATTTGTCGTCCTGATTCAAATTTTCCAAACCACTCACCGTTAACTCAGCAATACTAATTTGCTGAATCGTTTTTAAAAAAGGTTTGGTAATCGTAGCTTGAAAATCATAAATGGATTGGACATTATCTTTGGCTTTGATAATATGTTCGTACAAATTTTCAGGCAAAAAAGCCTTCATCCCTGCTATGAATTTTTCGTGTTGAAAAATTTCTTGGATACCTTGCTGCACTTCCTCGTCGGTATAGAGATCGAGGCTAATTTCATTTTCTTGCATATGTATGTAGTTATTTTCTTTCGGCCCATTCGGACACTTAAAAATGTGAATCAAATAGATTCAAAAATTTTCGCATTTTTTAAGTGCAAATATCACAAATTTTCTGAGTATCGTAGGAGATTTGTTTCGAAGTATTTTTTTAAAATTGATGAAATTAGCTTTCTCTCTTACTTTCGTTTGAGGTGGCATCTGGGGAAAGATATTTTGGCTGACGAAGAAGGGACTCAAGGGATCATCGAAAGATTGGAAACCGATGAAGGGATCACTTTTAAAAAAATAGAAGAATTAGAGTTTGATTAAAAATACTTCAAATGCTAAAAATCTATTTTAATAAAACCATCAAAAGTATGTTGATTTTCAATTTTAAAAAATTAAAAGATATTCAACATGAAAATTTTATTGCTTTCCATTTTATTCAGTTTAGGATTAATATCAAATGTGAGTGCCCAACAATCTGCCAGCTTTACTTTAAAAAATCCAACTGCAAAGTCCATCCCGCTGTGGATTCCGTCGGTGATGAATCCTAATTTATCGCCATTCTCTTCGAGTGGAGTTACGTTAAAAATTGGGCAAAAAATATATTTTAAACATAAAATGAGAAAAAGATTATTACTCGAAGTGACTAAAGATCTTGACGAAAAATCATTTAACCTAGCCAAGTTAATTCGGGAGCGAAAAAAAGAATTGAATTTATAAATTTAAGGTAATTATTTAGCACTAGCTTTGATAAACCCATGGTGATGACAAATTTAGCTGGGCAAGGTTTGTTAAAGCGATGGCTGATTTGGAACATTTTCGCTTTAACAAACTGCCGCCACGGGTTTATCAAAGCTAGTGCTGAATAATTACAATTTAAGCACCTTTTCCTGTATATTCAATTTGGTAAATCGTTAATTTTGAGGCTTATAAGTCAGAAGAATATTTTTTCCAGAAAAAGGAAACCCCGTGAATAACAATACATTCACGGGGTTTCCTTTTTTGAAAAAATTGAAACTAAAAGTCCACCAATCGACTAATTTCCTAATCAACAGATCAACTAATTTCGTATTAATCTTTCACCTTTTCCATATTATACAACTTCAATCCATCCTCATAATATTTATCACCCTCGATCCAAAATACTGATTCATTCGTATTTCCAATCAAACGGCAAGCGTAAACATATGACTTGAAAAATTTAGTCAAATAAGTATAATCCAAGGTCTCCGGATTATCTTGAGGTTGGTGATAATATTTATTTACTTCATCATCCATTTTCGTAATTCCCATTCCAAAGGTTGGTGCAGGAACTCCCTTTTTCGCAAAGTTCACATTATCCGATCGATCAAATAATCCTTGCTCCGGCATGTTGTCTTGGATCGCAGTCAAACCAAAAGCAGTACATGCTTTCTCGATGAGCGGCCGAGCCAACGTTCTTTCCAAACCAATAATCATCGCCTTCGTGGTATCATTATATCCAGCATTATCACTATTAAAACAGTAAGTCATTTTCTCCAAAGGAATCGCAGGATGATCCGCATAATAAGACGAACCTAACAAGCCTTTTTCCTCTCCTGTAAAAAAGATAAAAACAGCAGAACGTTTCGTCGGGTACTTCGCTAAATTTTCAGCAGCAGATAAAACGGTTACACTTCCTACTGCATTATCTCGCGAACCATTATAAATAGAATCACCTTCAACTGCTCGTCCAATTCCAACGTGATCATAATGCGCTGAATAAATGATGTATTCATCTTTTAATTTAGGATCAGATCCTTCGAGCACTCCAACGATATTTTGCGTTTTGATTTTCTCATTTTTCATCCCCTCAATCTTCAAGCTACCTTTCAATCCATCAGCAGATCTTAATTTTGCAACAGCTTCTGCATTCGAACCATTTATCCAAACATGTGGAAATGGGTTCGCTTTATCTTCCTCTCCATCATCCACTTTCATTTGTGGTGAATTCAAAAATCGAACTAAAAAATTGTACGGCAATTGAGCATTATTATAAATTTCAACTAATGCCTTTCCTCCTGCAGCTTTGATCGCATTTCGTTTTTCTTTGCCAGCAAAAAACCATGCTTGAGGATTCTCGTCTCCATCAAATCCACACATCACTACAACAATTTTCCCTTTGATGTCCAATCCTTTTAAGTCTTCTTCAGTTCCTCGATTAGCAAAAATCATCTCGGATTCTACCTCCATATTTTCGCCTCGAATCATCAAAAACCCATCAGGCAACGGCAAATTAAAATCGCCAAATTTCAACGCACCACCTGTTGGAGGCAATACATTTACTAAAGGAACATTTTGATAATATCCTTGAACGCCTTCGCCATAAGCTGGCTTGACACCATATCTCATCAAGCTAGTTGCCAAGTACTTTGCAGCAATATTCAAACCTTCGGATGGCGTATCTCGACCTTTTAATTCATCGGAAGCCAAGTAGAAAATATGGCTTTTGATATTGTTGACATTCACGGTAGATGCAGCAATTGTTTTGTCAGTCATCTCAATCAAAGCGGTCATTGGTTTTTTCGTTTTGCAGGAAAGCATTAATAATGCAAATCCAAAAAACAGGGGAATTTTATTCATCATAATATTTAGTATTGTTTGAAAAAATAAATTGATTGTTAAAGTTGAGCACAAAGATAAAATTTTGGAGATGGTGAGTTTTATTTTTCTCCATTTATTTAGATAAATGACAATTAGTTTTATCAAACGTGACAAATAAACACCAGCACCTATCTGGTTAAATACAATCTTAAAACTAAATCTTTCACCCATCCTTTCTCAAAAAGTAAGAGTCTTCCTATTAAGATCTTAATCACTAATTTTGTTCACTAAAAAAAATTGTTATGAAAAATTTATTATTGTTTTTGACCTTCGCTGGAATTTTAGTTTTTAATGCTAGTTGCAAAAAAGTGGAAGGAGATTGTATTTGCATAGAAATTTATGCACCGGTGTGTGGTGATGATGGAAAAATTTATTCCAATAGTTGCTATGCAGAATGTGCAGGAGTCAATTATTCCGACGGAGCATGTTCGATAGAAACTGATGCCACAATTTTAGACCTCGGAGATCCTGCTTTGGATGGTTGCGGTTGGGTAATTCAGTTTGAGCTTGATGGAATTTTGAAAGATCATCGAGCAGATTCATTGGCTACTAGTTTTCAACAAAATAATTTGGAGGTAAAAATCGAATACCTTGAGACGACTGAAGAATCAGCTTGTGGTCTGATTGATATGATTCCGATTATTGAATTAGTAAGCATTGAAATTCAGTAATTTCTCTTGAATATTTTAAAGCGGTTTTTGTAATCATTTTAACTTTAAAATTGTTTAATAATTGTAGTTTTACAAAAAATAAAATCCAAAAAAATTATGATTTCAAAAAAAATGACTAAGGCTTTAAATCAACAAATTGTCTTGGAAGGATATGCTTCATTTTTATATTTATCGATGGCTACTTGGTGTGGTAATGAAGGGTTGGATGGTTGTGAAAAATTTATGCAACGCCAATCAGAAGAAGAAAGAATGCACATGTTGAAAATATTTGAATACATGAATGAAGTCGATGCGATGGCTTTGACACCTGCAATTGCTCAAGTTCCTCATCAGTTTGAAACACCTCAAAAAATGTTTAACATGGTGTACGAACATGAGCAAAAAGTAACTAAATCCATTCATGGTTTATTAAAAATTGCTAAAACTGAAAGTGATTATACAACTGAAAATTTCCTTCAATGGTACATTGCAGAACAGCGAGAAGAGGAGAACTTGATGCGATCTATTTTAGATAAAATTAAATTGATTGGAAAAAGTCCGATGGCTCTTTATTATATAGACAAAGAAATTGATGCGGTAAATACGGCGGAAGAAAAAGCGGAAGGAGGTGCTTAGGAATAAGTCAAACGAGAAGTGATGAACTATAAGTATTTTTCCCAACGGTTAACTACCCATCACTTGACTTTTTGCTTAGGAACGATAGCTAAAAACTAAAAAGAGGATAGTCGATTAATTTCGATTATCCTCTTTCTTTTTATTTGAGTTGGTAAAATTTATTCCCAAATCATATTTTTTCCTTTTTTGATATACTTTTTCACATTTAGCCAAAAAGCAATAAATAAGTAAATGATAATGGGAGAACCCATCGAAATAAAGGAAGTATAAATAAAATAAAGACGCACTCTACTCGATGCTATTCCCATTTTTCTACCGAGGTAACTGCAAACTCCAAAGGCAGATTTTTCCATTAAGTCTTTAAATTTATTCATAATAATATATTTTATATGGAAAGGTAAACTAGTAACAACTCAAAAATACAAAAAATCATTAAAAAACTAGGTAATCTAAAAACCAATTATTGTTCAAATGCATATTGAATAATATTCGCTCCCATACGCAAAGCCAATCTTCGCGTCTCTGCTGGATCTTTGTGCACATCTTGATCTTCCCAACCATCTCCCAAGTCAGATTCAAAAGAGTAAAAAGAAACTAGCCGACCTTCGTGAATCAATCCAAATCCTTGTGCCGGTTTGTCATCATGCTTATGAATTTTAGGTAAGCCATTTTTGAATTCAAATTTTTGATGATAAATCGCATGCTCAAAAGGTAGCTCCACGAACTCTAATTCTGGAAAAACTTTTTTCATCGCAGTTCTCACATATGGATCCATTCCATAATTATCATCGATATGCAAAAATCCTCCCGCCAATAAATAATTACGCAAATTGTCTGCTTCTCCATCTGAAAAAACGACATTTCCATGTCCTGTCATGTGCAAAAAAGAATAGTTAAAAAGCTCGGCACTACCGACTTCAACCGTTCCGTAATCTTTATCGAAATTAGTTTTTAATTCTGTATTGCAAAAATCTGCTAAGTTGGGCAAAGCAGTTGGATTGGAATACCAATCTCCTCCTCCATTATATTTTAGCAATCCCATTTTCAAGCTGGGTTTTTCCACATTTGCCGCGAAGGCAAAACAAAAGATAATCGGTAGTAGGAATAATATTTTTTTCATTTTTTATTTTTTTTTAAGAACATCGCTGTTCAATTTCTTTTTCTATTAATAGTTTCATTTTGACTACTTCGTCTTTTGGCAATCCATTAAGAATAGTCAATTTTGATTTATTTGTTTTTAAAATGATCTTCCCCATTTTTCTCCAAAAAAACATTGATCTCCTCATTTCACTTATATATTGTACGCCTTCAAGAATATTCAGATTATCTTTTCTAATTTCTACGGATTTTATTTCGCAGAGGTTTACTATTTTTTTCCTGGCAAAAATCCGATTCGATTTTATTAGCTCAAGTCGATCGTTGGTAAATATTATTTTTTCAAACCCAAAATTAAACCACATGGCTAAATTTAAAAATATTGGAAAAAATAAAACTTGAGCATAAAATTCTATTGGAATCCCTAAACTATCTCCAACAATTATTATTTTTGCTACTAACAGAAAAAATAAAATTACAGAAATGCTAAACACAATAGCGCCCCCTCCAAAAAGAAACATCGGAATCCAATATTTCCGAATCGGCACTTTTATTTCAAAACTTTCAGGTGTATCTAAAATTTCCATTTTACAATTTTCATATTTCCAATAAAAACGCTCAAGAGTAAACACGGATCAGGAGGTCCAGCGCTAGCGTAGGAATAATATTTTTTTCATCATAATTTATTTTAAGAACATCGCTGTTCAATTTCTTTTTCTATTAATGTTTTCATTTTGGTGATTTCGCTTTCTTGGAGTCCGTTGAGAATGGTTCTTTTTGAGTTTTTCGTTTTCAGCGTAAGTTGTCCCATATTCCACCAAATCCCGACTGCTATTTCCTCTTTTCCATCTCCTAAAAACCAGGCAGAGAAAAAATTATCAGGATCTTCATTCTTAATTTCCAAAGATTCAATCTCATGAACAGATATCGTCTTTTTTATAGAAAAAATTCGATTAGATTTTACGATTTCAAGTTGATCATTCGTAAATATTAATTTTTCATGACCGTAATTAAACCACATTGCTAAGTTCAATATAATTAGAAAAACAAATAACAACCCAAAAGCTTCTATTGGAAAGTAAAAACTATTATCTAAAATCCCTTTAAATAGCATCATTATAAAAATTAATGCAATTAGAATCGTTCCTCCTCCATAAACAAACATCTCTTGCCAATACTTTCGAATCGGCACTTTTATTTCAAAACTTTCAGGCGTATCTAAAATTTCCACTTTATATTTTTATTCATCCGTTGCTAAATTAATAATATGACAAGCCGCAATTCCTGCTGTCTCCGTTCGCAATCGACTCGCTCCCAAACTGATTCCTTTATACCCATTTTCCAACGCTAACTTAACTTCTTTTGGGGAAAAATCTCCTTCAGGACCAATCAAAATAGTAACGTTTTCTGCCGAGGAATATTCTTTTTTCAAATGCTTCAACGCATCATCATTGCAGTACGCGATGTATTTGAGGTCATCATTATTTTGTTTGATAAAGTCTTGATAATCAGTTAGTTCGTTTAATTTTGGCAAATAAGCTTTGAGCGATTGCTTCATCGCAGACATCGTAATTTTTTCCAAACGATCGGTTCTAATTCTTTTTCTTTCAGAACGATCGCACAGAATCGGAGTGATTTCATCAATGCCAATTTCCGTCACTTTTTCCAAAAACCATTCGAGTCGAGCGATGTTTTTAGTAGGCGCAATGGCGATGTGTAATTTTACTTTTCGTTCATTATACGAAGGGTTGTGTTCAAGGATACTTAGCAAACATTGTTTTTTGTGAACCTCGATGATCTCGCCCAAATACATTCCTCCCGCTCCGTCAACGAAGTGCAATTGGTCTCCTATTTTTTTTCGTAAGACTTGAAGATGACGCGCCTCTTCTGCTTCAAAAGTGGCGATATTTCCTGTGATATTTTTTGTAAAAAAAAGCTGCATATATTTCTTTAAGTATCGATCTATATCGACAATTTTGATTGATAAATTTTGATACGAAGATACGAAGTGTTTTTTGACGCTGACCTTATTATGATCTATTCTGACTTTTTATGTGTCCCTATCAATGTTGCTCCTTTTCTATCGTTCTTTCCCGAACTTTTTTTGATTATGTCTATGTAGGGGCAATCCCTTGTGGTTGCCCAACATCGCGGGAAAAATCAACATCATGTTGGGCAACCACAAGGGATTGTCCCCACGTAAGGATGTTCAAAAAACTAAACATAAAAAATTATAATAGATCATAAAAAAGTCACCGTCAAAAAAAAACGCAAAATAATAGAAATTAAAAATGATTAAAAATCAACTCAGATAATAAACTTTGAAACTCCTAATGTAAATAGTACTTTTGCACTCGTTTTTAAAACATATTTACAAAAAAGTCTGTTTAAATAAAGTGTAAAGTAAATCAGAAATTTTCAATAAAAATAAAAAATATAGATGGGTACATTGGTAATGGTAGGACAACTGATTTTGAGTTTGTCCATTTTAATTGTGCTTCACGAAGGCGGGCATTTCGTTCCAGCAAAATTATTTGGAACAAGGGTAGAGAAATTTTATCTCTTTTTTGATCCTTATTTTTCTCTTTTCAAATTTACCAAAGGCGAAACGGAATATGGAATTGGTTGGTTGCCGCTCGGTGGTTATGTGAAAATATCGGGGATGATTGACGAAAGTTTTGATACCGAGCAAATGGAACAAGAGCCTCAGCCTTGGGAATTTCGTAGTAAAACGGCGATGCAAAGATTGATTATCATGTTGGGTGGAGTGACGGTTAATTTCGTTTTAGGATTGCTCATTTTTATCGGAATTCTTTATACTTGGGGAGAGGAATATATCCCTACGGAAAATGTAGTTTATGGAATTCATGCGGATACGATTGGACTGTCTCTAGGATTAATGGATGGAGATAAAATCATGAAAATCGGAGAAGTTCCTTTTGAAAAAGTAAATCCAGGACTTTTCAGAAAAGAAATCATCATCAATCAAGCGAAGACTTTAGAGGTGGAGAGAAGTGGCTCAACGGAAATAATTCAACTTCCAGAAGATGTATCTAATACTCTTGGAAATAAAGCTAATCGCCAATATCCGGTTTTTGAATTAAGAACTCCTTTCATCGTAGTCAAAACAACAAATGGAAGTCCAGCAGGAAAAGCAGGAATCGAACCTGGCGACCAAGTCGTGGGAATCAATGGAAAAAAGACTCCATATTCTCATCAACTTATCGAAGAAGTAACAAAACTAAAAGGACAACAAATCACGCTTACCGTACTTCGAGAAAATGAAACGAAAGAGTTCAGTCTTAAAACAAGTGACGAAGGAAAAATGGGCATTGCTTATAAAAATCCATTCGATGTACTTGGCACTAAAAAAATAGAATATGGTTTTGCGGAATCTATTCCTTTGGGGATCAAAAATGGTTGGGGTGCATTGACTGATCAAGCAAAAGCGATTGGCCAAATGATTTCAGGAAAATTGGCTGCGAAAGATAATTTAGGAAGTGTATTTTCGATAGCACAGGCTTACGGGCCAATCTGGGATTGGAGAAAATTTTGGACTTTGACCGGAACACTTTCCTTGATTTTAGCCTTCATGAATTTATTGCCAATTCCAGCTTTGGATGGTGGTCACGTAATGTTTTTATTGTATGAAGTGATCAGCGGCCGAAAACCAAATGATAAATTCATGGAATACGCCACGATAGCAGGATTTTTCTTTTTAGTCATTTTGATGATTTCAATTTTAGGATTGGATATTTGGAATGTGTTTATTCGTTAATTGAAAATCTGGTATAGGGTATTGGGACTATGAGTATTGAGTACTCCCAATACTCATAGTCCCATTTCTCAATACCAACTTTATACTATGAATTACTTTGAATTTTTCGAAATACCCGTAAGCTTCACCTTAGATCAAGCGGAATTAAAGCGAATTTTTTACGCCAATAGTAAAAAGTATCATCCTGATTTCTTCACCTTAGAGTCGGAGGAGAAACAAATGGAGGTGCTGGAACTTTCTACGCTAAATAATAATGCGTATAAGACGCTTTCGGGTTTTGATAAGAGGATGAAATATATTCTTGAGTTAAAAAATATTATGGGAGAGGAAGGGAAAAATAAAATTCCCCAAGAATTTCTCATGGAGATGATGGACATCAACGAAAACTTGATGGAGTTGGAATTTGATTTTGACCAAAGCAATTTTGATCAGGTGCAGAATGATTTAAAATCATTGGAAGGAAACTTATTTGCAAAAGTAAAACCACATCTCGAAAATGCTTCAGATGAGGGTAGTTTGGAGGAGGTAAAAAATTATTTTCTTAAAAATCGTTATTTATTGCGAATTAAGGAAAATTTGAATAAATTTGCGTCGCTTTAGGAAAAAGGGTAACCTTTTAAGTCTACACTAAAGTGATTTGTACTCTTGCCCTTGTGGCGGAACTGGTAGACGCGCTGGATTCAAAATCCAGTTCCTTCGGGAGTGGGGGTTCGATTCCCCCCGGGGGTACTAAAGAAAAGCTCGGTCATTTTGACTGGGCTTTTTTGTTTTACATTATCACCAAAACAACCACTTGAAGATTTTAAATTAATTATTGAATATGAATCTCTTCTATATTAAATTCATACGAATCATCTGCTTTTCTAATTATATACAAAGATAAAGTCAAATCACTTTCCTCACCATCTATCCATAAATCAAAATCAATACTCGCGTCATTATCATCAGCATAAATTTCCATAAATCCTGGATTGTTTAAGGCCTTTTCTGGAGGCATGGTTATTTGTCCTCCATAATCTTCAATATTAAGCCATACCCCTTCAAAGTCCCCCTCTTTATCAAAATTTTCTTCATAAAGTTGGTCATACTTTTTTTCAACTAAGAGCTTATTAACATGCTTTAATACTTCAATTACTTTTTTCCTTTCCACAATAATTATTTTATAACTTTTATTTACTCTTCCTCCCAATTATCCGCTTCGTCATCGCTATCCAAAACGGACTAATCAAAAGCGTCAGCGAAATCACAATAATCGTTAATTGATAAGTAAAATCAGAAATGATCTGCGAAGAAAGCGCACTCGCCACAAGCACAAATCCCAACTCCCCCACTTGCGCTAACAATGCTCCTCCGTAAATACTATTTTTCCAATTCCTCCCAAAATAATGAAGCACTAAAGTATTAATCAAATGATTACTCAAATAAACAGTAAGGATAACCAGACCTACCGTTTTCCAATTTTCCACTAAAAAATTCAAATCAATCAACATTCCTATCGAAACAAAAAATAAGGCAACAAACATCACTCGCAACGAATGCAAACTATCATGAAACCACTCCGTCGAGCGGGCAGCATGAATCACCATTCCGCCGACAAAGGCTCCCAAGGCTGCTGATAATCCAAAAAATGAAGTAATAATGGCACATCCAAAACAAACTACTAAGGCTACAAAAACTTGCAACTCATGATCTTTTTCTACTTGATGGCTAAATGGAATTTGGAATTCTTTCTTTTGCCAAACCCATATAATCGTTCCTATGATTAAAAAACCTCCAACAATTTGAAGAATACTTTCTTCCAGACTCGGTACATGTCCTCCTAAATAATTGGTAGCAATCAACATCGGTACAATCAAAATATCTTGCATCAAAAGTATGCTTAAAACATTCCTTCCTGTCGAACTTGATATCTCTCCATTGTCTTGTAATAGTTTAATGATTACTGCCGAACTACTCAAACTTATCACAAATCCCATCGTAATAATTCGATTCGATTGCCAGTCCAAAAGCCAACCTAGAAGACTAACTAAAACCACACTTCCTATCACTTGTAAAAATGTTCCAATGATGGCAACCTTCCAGTTTTTCACCAAATCGGGCAAACTAATTTCCATTCCTATAAAAAATAAAAGGAGGATCAAACCAATATCTCCCATCGCGGTGATGAGTTCTTTGTCGGTGATAATTTGGAAACCAAAATCTCCTAGAAAGACGCCTGCAAGAATATAGGCGACAATATAAGGTTGTTTAAAATAACGTAAAATACTCCCCAAAATAACAATGATAATCCCTAAAATAACGAAGCCATAAAGATTGGGATTGATTGCGGCTAGTAACATATTAATTTTATTATTTTATTATTTGACCTTATTCTTAACGATTTAGTCCTTCTAGATTTTAAAAATCTAGAAGGACTAAATATAATCTTATTTTAATAAGATACTATTGAAGTTGCCCTTTGGCTCCTCTCAATTTCCATTTCAGTTTTTGAAATTCTGTTTGGAGTTTATTGAGTTTCATTTGTGAATCAATTAATTTTTGCTCTCGACTGTTGAGTAAAAATATGGAACTTTCCCCAATTCTGAATTTCTCAAATTCCGCATCAAGCAAGGTTTCATAATTCCCCACCATACTTTCAAGGATATTAATTTGTCCAAAGGTTGTTTCTAATTGCTGAAAAATCGCGATGATTTTATTGGAGATTTTTAACTGCTTCTCCCCTAGTTTGTATTGATTTTCCAACTGTTCAATTCTAACTAATTCCAATCCTCCTCGTTCCTTTCTAAGCAAAAGTGGATAACTAAATTTCAATCCCCATTTATAATTTTCGGTCACTAAGTTATTGACTGCTGATTCTGTAGAGTTATTATCCGTCCAATCAAATCCATCTCCCAAAAAATTATAATTGAATCGAAGGTTCGGTTTAAATTGTTCTAGCTTGAGTCTTTCCTTGATCTGAAGTTGTTCTTGTTTGACCAAAATACTTTGCAACTCAGGATGTGAATCCGCTAGATTTCTTAAAAAATCAGGGTTCGGTTTTTCCTCCAAAAAATTCCAATCCGCTTGTAAGTTTTCAGGGCTTAGGTTTTCGGAAACTTCCAATGGCGTTAAATTTTCAAACCATAAAAAATTGGATAATTTCAAAGTCGCATTTCGAAAATCAACTTGTGCTTGCAAATACTGCAATGTCCGATTTTGAATTTGAATCAGGGACTCCAAGGTATCAATCGCAGGTTTGTCGCCTTGTTCAAAACTAGACTTGACTAACTCAAATCGGTCTTCGGCTAAGTTCAGCGAATTTTCATAAACTTGACGAATCTGATTTTCATAAGCCCATTTCCAATAAGTTTCAATTGCATTTATTAATAAATCATTGACAATCGTTCTTCGAATTGCCTCATTTCCATCTTGCAGTAATCGAGCTTGTTGCACTTGCGCTCTTCTTTGGTCAAAAAATAAACCTTGCAAGAGTGGAACTTCTATCCCAAGGATGGCTTGCCCATTTGCGGGCAATTTCCCTTCTGAATTTAAGAAGTCTCCATTAGACCACAGATAAGCCATTTTCACATCAACGCCAAACCAAGTTGGAATTTTTAAGCCAGCCTCCCCTATTCGGAAATAATTTTTTTGATCAAATGATTTATCTTCATAATCTCCAAACCACTTTGGATCAAAAATGCCACGAGCTTCCAAAATACTTGCGTCGGTTTTGTTTTGCAGCAAATTGGCTTGTTGCATCACGGGGTGATAAGCTCGCACCCAAATCAAGTATTTTTCCAAAGAAAAAATTTTTGTGGAGTCTATATTTTGTCCGAAAACAGGAATTGATATTAAAAGGAAAAAGAATATTCTAATCACGTTTGTATATTGTTATTTTCTTCTCTAAATTATGTTACGCACTATAATTAAACTTTTACTTTGTATTACATATTGAAATTGGTGGATGTATTGAGCATTGTTCTTTTTTTCATTGAAAAAAAAAGAACCAAAAAATTCTAGACGAAAAAATAGCTCGACGCTAAGGCAAGCTCCCGCTCCTTCATTTTTCGCCGCCCCTCGCCCGCTCTCCTATACTCATGGTTTTCTTTTCAATTTTAAATTGTGCTAGCAGACCAAATCATTTTTAAGGAAAAAGTAAATTACCGTATATAGTATCAGTTATTAAACCATTGGACAGGTTCTTTCGAAACAATTTAATAACCAATAACTAATTCAAATTACTTCGCTACTGATTTCACGGGCGGCTTGAATTTCGTCTCATTTTTCTTAATATCATTTTCATAAAAATCAGGAGGGAATCCATTCAACTGTCGCCATAGCTCATACCAAACGGGTACATCATGCAATAAGGCAATGCCTTGCACACCAGCTCCGACTCGAAGCAATTCTGGAAAGTTCAAATCAGGTTGATTCGATCTAATCAAAATCCGATACATACTATTATCATTTGGAACATTGTCAATCGCAAACACTTCTCCACTATAAGTTCCAAACGAAAAATCTGACCATCCTGAAATAATAAAAGCTTGCCACCCATCAAATACTAATCGCACTTCTTGCCCAACATTCATCAAAGGTAAATCCATCGGACGAACATACATTGCTACCGCTAATTCTCTAATGAGAGGAACGATCGTAACTATTTTATCACTCTCTTTGATGATCTCACCAATCCCCGATTTCAACGTCTTAGTAATATATCCTGATTGAGGAGAAATGACATGATACATATCATTACGTCGATCATAGTTTGCGAGCTGGTTCTCTAATTTATTCAATGTCCCTTCTGCATCATACAGCGATGAAAGGGTAGCAAATTTATCAGATTGAGCTTTGGCTATTTTATTATTATACTCATTGTCAATCGTTTGCAAAGCCAATTGTGCGATACTCAAATCATTCCCACTTTCTTGTAATTTATTTTTAGTGGTAATCATTTTTGCCATAGTCGATTGCATTTTTAATCGCTTAGCTTCCAAGTCACTCAAGGATTTAATTCCTTTTTGAAAAAGGGTATCTGTTCGACGATATTGAAACTCAGCAACATCAGCATCTGCCTTAGCTTGGTTGACTTCAGCTTGCTGGCTTTGTTGTTTGAATTCAGCTTGCTGGATCTTGTTTTGCAATTGTTGTTTCTTGAAGGTCAACTCTAGTCGCAATGCCGAAATTTGATGATCAAGTGCATTAGCCTTTTGTTGGTAACTATCCATCGATCCTTGCTTCGCTACAATTTGGTTAGCTGCTCTTTCCAATAATCGAGGATCAAAATACTCTGCCTTCACCTCTGATAAAAAGACAATCGTATCTCCTGCCTCTACCAAGTCTCCTTCTCTAACGTACCATTTTTCGATTCTTCCAGCTATGGCAGAGTTGATATCTTGTGGCCGTTGCTCCGGTAAAAAAGTGGTCACCTTTCCTTTCATTTGGATATTTTGAGTCCAAGGCAAAAAGAACATAATCAAAATCATGATCAACAACACGATTAACCAAATCGCAAACATTCGATTGGCTTTTGGTAGATTATTTTGGTGAAGACTTTTAATCTGATCAATTTTTACTTTACCCAAAATTGAATTATTTGAAATATTCAACATGATATTCTAACTTATTTTTCTAATTATTTTAAAATACAAATTTTACTTTTAGCTGGTTCGAAAAGCTTTAAATTTTAAAAATTTCTTTTGCTAAAAGGCTCGTCTTGATTTCAGAAAGGGGA
>Ga0115005_10000503_pt1 | contig 30042 bp, 26 predicted proteins | sample ArcOceMetagenome_FD_87163 | JGI IMG/M metagenome (GOLD analysis project Ga0115005, IMG submission 87163) | Marine eukaryotic phytoplankton communities from Arctic Ocean - Arctic Ocean - Greenland ARC118M Metagenome | ecosystem: Environmental > Aquatic > Marine > Oceanic | place: Arctic Ocean...
ATTTATGTTCAGCACGATGTCCCGACATCCAACATCCAACATCCAACATCCAACATCCAACATCCAACATCCAACATCCAACATCCAACATCCAACATCCAACATCCAACATCCAACATCCAAAATCCACTTTTCTAAGGGTAGTCGCGCATTCAACATCGAAAAATAAGGCAGTCATACATAGATGTTGAAAATAGCGGTGTCACGACTGCTTCTCCAAAGGAGGCTCAAGGCGAGGACGCCGGCTTTCTATCAAGCTAACTTTATGGTCGAGAGTGAGAATCTTATTTGAACAAGAGTCCAGCTTTTCGCTAACCTCAACTTCGAGGCTGTTGATAAATTGCGTTGTAGTATTCATGAAACGCAGCAGCTTCTCAGCTGTGCTCGATGGAGGCAATGGCTCTAAGGATTCAAAAAGATCGAGTTGTTCATCTCGAGTGTGCCTATCTTGCCGTTGTTGTTCTAGGTTAGGTACTAGAGGCGATGGGGTCGCCGGATTCAAGAACTTTGCATTTGGTTCATCCGTGACACTGCCGCTGTCGGAAGCTTTTACTTGTAGGTTGCAGATTTGGGTAGGAGAGCTCTGCACATTGCTGGTGCTAGGCTTCTCTTTCTCTGCGGCTTTAGCTTTTCGCTCTGAAGGGAGTCGTGGGAGGTTACTTGAGGATTCCATCGTTGATCGCGAGAATGAATGAATAAGAAAGAAAAGGATTGCCCCGAAGATTATCTCGAATACATTATGTTGTTGAGAACGAGAACCCTGCCTGTCTGTCTGCACAGTATGATGTCAGGAATAACTTTCTTTGAGTCAGTCGAGTCTCGTATACGATGCTACTGTAATGTATGCCCTCGAGAAGGGCATGTAATTTTAATTTCAGTTGGAAACCTTCCCGGGGTCCCCCTTTGGCGATGGAGTTTTTGACTACTAGTTTTTGTACTTCACACGAGCGAAGTAAGACTTTTCTAGGTGGACGAAAGAACTTTTTCTATAAATTTCGTAAAATCATTGTGTGTGTCACAATTTCTCAACGCTTCTTTGTATGTGTCCATTTGTGTGCCTCATTCGTCCCTCTGCCCTCTGTTTTCGATTCGATTCATCATCCTTCCAACATTATTTACCATAAACTCCATTCAAAATAGTTCCATTATGCTGCCTTTGCTGCCTCGATTTCTGTCAATTTTGCTTTCGTCTACAACAGGAGGTTCATCTCTCCAGAATATTGGTTTGCGGTCAATATCAAACATTAGCACCAAATTTATTCTCATCGACACCAAACATCCAGGAAATGTTGGTGCAGCGGCAAGGGGAATGAAAACAATGGGGTTTTCAGACTTAATACTTGTCACGCCTACTGATGATCGAGTTTTGGGGCGAAAGAAGTGTGCAGATGGTGCTAGTGGCGCTGTTGATGTTTTAAAGGAAGCAAGGATTTTTGATAGTTTGGACGATGTGTTTGAAGGCGATGACGACATAATTGTTTGCGGTACTGGTATGCCATTTGATATGAGGCTTGAAAGGATGCCGCAAAGATATGTTTCTCCAAGAAAATTCTTTGATGAGCTTTTACAAGGGGGAGCAGCTACGTGTACACGTAATGAAGAAAAAAATGAAGAAAAGGAAAAGAATATTCGGATAGCCTTTGTCTTCGGAAATGAACGTTATGGAATGAAAGCAGAAGATATGAGAAAATGTGACGTAATACTTGGAATTCCAACAAATCCAAAATTTGGATCATTAAATTTGGCAACTGCTGTTCAAATTATAGCATACGATTGGAGAGAAGCTATGGGTGGCTTTACTTCAGAAACAGGTTGTGAGCCACATCATTCATAAGCTAGAGATGGCGTTACTTGAAACTCAGATCACCGTGATATTATCGCAAGATACATAATGCCGATGAATGCATTGCAATACAATGGAAGTACACGAAACAGAGAAAAGATGATGCTGTAACAAGTACGTGTATCTGGTATACACCACCTGTAGATAGATACGAGGGGTGTAGTCGAACTTTTCAAATTGAACAAATTCGAAGAAATATAATCCTAGTCAGAGGTCCGTGAACTCTACGTAGCTCGTAGCGGGGAGACGAATTCATTTTCGGTTTGCTCAATTTCAAATTACCTGATATTATTAATAAGCTTTTTAAAATTATATGCATATTTATCAAGTACGTGTACGTGTAAGATGCGGTAATTTGCCTCTGTATTAATTCTGAAAATTGAGACCCCGACCACAATGTATCTCTTAAAGATCGTCAAAGGTATTGGGATCGGGCTTTCCAATTGCATGCACCTCGAAACCAATCTTACGAAGAGCATCGTGATCAAGGATATTGCGCCCATCAAAAATGAATGCAGGCTTAGACATGGTCTTGTAAATTTTCTCATAATCCAAAGTCTTAAATTCATCCCATTCCGTCAAAACTGCAATAGCATGTGATCCTTCACATGCAGCATAAGCATCAGGCGAGGTGGTAACAGCACTATCAAGTTTGGGATCAGTGTCGGGGCTCATTCCACAAGTGTACTTCATCTCAGACCACATGTCATCCCTTGTTACTTGAGGATCAAAGACGTGAATATTAGCTCCCTCGGCGAAGAGATCACGAACGACAAACATAGAAGGAGCTTCACGAACATCACCAGTATCCTTCTTGAACGCATATCCCAAAATGGAAATCTTCTTTCCAGTAACAGTGTTGAACATCTTCGCAACCATCTTTTCCGAGAAGCGCTTCTTTTGGTAGTCATTCATTTTAACAACTTGATTCCAGTATTCAGCGCATTCGTGAAGTCCGTAACTATCACAAAGGTAGACAAGGTTAAGAATATCCTTCTGGAAACAGGAACCTCCGAATCCAACAGAAGCCTGAAGGAATCTCTTTCCGATACGAGCATCCATACCAACCGCACGGCTAATCTCGGAAACATCAGCTCCAGTGGACTCGCAAAGGGCAGAGATGGAATTGATGGATGAAACTCTCTGAGCAAGGAAAGCATTTGCAACCAATTTGGAAAGCTCGGAAGACCAAAGGTTGGTGGTCAAAACACGCTCTCTGGGAATCCAACGAGAATAAACGCTGGCAAGAGTCTCGGCAGCCTTGAGTCCTTCAGGACTCTGTGCTCCTCCGATGAGAACACGGTCGGGCGACTCAAGATCATCAATGGCAGTTCCCTCGGCAAGGAACTCGGGGTTGGAAAGTACCTCAAAGGAAAGACCCTTATCGTTACATTTGAGAACGCGGCGAATGGCCTCGGCAGTTCTTACGGGTACAGTTGATTTCTCAACGACAATCTTGTTGGTGGTGGAAACCTCAGCAATCTTACGAGCGCACAATTCGCAATTCTTGATGTTGGCAGCACGGCCAGCTCCAATTCCCTGGGTTTTAGTGGGGGTATTGACGGAGATAAAGATAATATCTGCCCTCTGGATTTCTTCGTCGATATTTGTGGAGAAGAAAAGATTCCTTCCGCGAGCGGACTTGACTACATCAAGAAGACTGGGCTCGTAAATGGGAAGATTATCGGTGTTCCATGCATCGATCTGTTTCTGGGAAAGATCAACAACGCATACACGGATCTGTTTTGTTTGGGGTTATGACAGAATTAGTCAATTTCGATTTGGGATATGTTTGTTTAAATGAGCGCGTTCGCATTTGCATTGGGCATCGATTCCATGTGAATGTAAATCAACATGATAGCAATGGATCACTTGGTTGCTTATACATCGACTTATGATGAACAGAGAGGGTTCAATGACTCAAAGGTTCGAGAGATTCGCCAACGAGGACCGATCAAGTCAATCTCCCTACACGTAATTCCTCTTCAATCTCCAATCCATATCTTTCATTCTCTTTCTTACCTTGGGGCACATTTTGGCAATAACAGCCATGGTTGGTCCACCAACATAACCGGCTCCCATGCAGCAAATCTTTAGGTCAAAATCGTCGTCACTCATCTTGTCAAATGTAATGGTTGGAATGTATAGTATTCGGTATTATGTTTTGGTGTGCGAAAACGTAAAATGCCAATTGGCGTTGCTAGATAATCGTAATCAGTCAACAACCGTCATGTCACCACGTTTTCTACGTGTTTCTCCCGTATGTCGCGCAGCGCGTGTATCATACATATTGATATGTCAGCCATCGTCGCCAAAACAGAAATGAGTCACAATGACGATTTTTTAAGAAAGTTGTTTTTTGTTTCCCTCCTTCTTCCCTTTTCCCTTTTTCCCTTTGTCTATAAATTGAAACTCTAAAAAAATACAGTAGCGCCGAAATTTTTATCTAAATCTCTCGGAGAAAGCATTTTGAATTTCATCTCTTCAGGCTCTTCCATCACTCCTCTCTATCTGCACGCAAAGAAAGCGACGACAAGACGAGAACGAATTTGACTCCTCTGCCTGACTGCCTCACTAACTCGACTCTCGTGCCCAAAAATCGAAACTATGAGCAGATCGTATGGTGGGAAACTTGGGGTGTGGCTAACTGGAAGAAAGCGGAAGAGCCTTCACCGCGATCCCGTCTCTAAAAAGAGAAGTTTCCGCAAATCAATGATGGGAGTTCATGGTCATGGTTCATTCCTCCCTGCCAAATTCAAAAAACAATTTCAATCTAGTATGGCTAATGAAGCAGAAGGGAATGTGTCTGGTGTGCAGGATATAGTGGGTTGGGATGATGTGCGCTGTCGGCCTATTTACTACAAGAGCAATGGTAGCATTAGTACTGGTGCCAATGATTGCAACGAAAATGACGGAGATGGGGAGTTGACAAAGCTAGACAGTGACAATTTATTCAGTCAAGGCGATGAACAACACTCATTTCCGGAACTAAACGGTAATGATAGAGAAGAGGAAGAAGAAGAAGAACGGCGCGATGAAATGTATCGCGATGAAAATATTCCTTGGAACGAGGGACAACCATCTTCAAAAGGTGTCACAGTAGTAGTGAAGGGCTGCAAGAAGCAAGCCTATGGAAACCAGAAACGACGCGGTAGACTTCTATCTAGCATGGCCACTTCTGTCTTGGAACAGTGCGCAAGTCCTATCCAAAAGTGGGAGTCGTACAACTATGCAAACATTAGAGAACCGAGAAATAGGAAACGATCCTCGAATCAAAGCACGAAAAGTACGGAGGATGATTCATCGACACTGTCCTTCTCCTCCATGAAAACTACAAGTACTTTGTCTGCCCGTGATAATTACAATTACACGCCGCCCCGACCTGGCGCATCGACTGTTTGCTTGGACAGTAAAACCAGTCAACAGGAGTGCGACAGTAATGTCGAGAAGGATGAACTCGTAGATGGCGAAGGGAACGAGTCTGAAGTACAGGTACCGGTAGGCCCAAGTGGAGCCAGTGTCAGTGCAGCATTGCAAGTTCCTCAGGACATGGGAGACCAAAAGAATGATAGTGTTAGGAATGGTGTCGATGATGCACCAAAAGTCAATCCCAAATTAAGGCCACGGATCAGGAAGATAAATATCAGAGAGAAGCGGCAAGATAAGGAAAGTATCACCAGCAGAAATAGAAGCAATGGCAACACAAAAAAGATTCGTCAACCGACGTGTTCTACATCTTTATTAGAAGCAAGGGCTTTTTTTGAACATTTGGATGCCACTCATGTCTTGAAGATTGAGTAGTGTACACGTAGTGTAGGTATGATACCGTCACCAGCTGTTGGCAGCTAGATATGTGATGTTGCAGTGTAGCCTAGTTTAATAGTGCCAATTTAGGGAAACAGTAGAATGGATGACATGCTAAAGTGATGTATCGAATTTGACTTTGACTATGCATACATTGGCTTTGAGATAAAGTGAATTGGAATTGTATTGCAACCAATTCAATTATCATCGACATTGATATTTGATTATGTCATCGTATAACAATTTCCATCGGCGAGTATCCCAGGACAACGTATCAAGTGAGGGCTCTGACCACAATTCCTCAAAGGCAAAGGAACCGTCTTCTTCTTGATCTGGAACTGGAATTATCAATTTTGCCAATGGGATGACCAAACGAATGGAAGATGTCACAAATATTTCACTCCAAAGGCCCCTCCTTGCATCTGATAATAGAATTGGTTCATGGCTGACCCTTAATCCATTGCGTTCTGCGGCTTCGAGTACTAAATGGCGAGCGTAGCCTCCCAACACATGATCCCTTGCCGTTCGAATGGATCCATCACAGTATACTACAAACAAGTTTGAGGTCAAACCTTCCAAGAGTTCCCATTCACATTCACCTTTGTTTTTGATTGTCTGAGAAGGCACAGGCATTGTGAGAAGGACCTCGCCCACATCCTTGGTTTTGAATTTTTCAATTAGAGGTCGACGTCTCCTGCACCAAGAAGAAGATTTTGCTTCTGGTATACTATTATGACGAGCAGGGAGAAGATTCATATGCGAAGATACTTCATCCTTAGATAAAGCGATTGCGGCCGAAATTGGATTTGGGCTGTACTGCATCGGTATTGAAGCTGTGTTACTTGAAAATGCATGAGCTCTGACCGAAATGCTTTCTTCGTTTGAATTTGGTTCTTCAGAACCTTTTCTTGGTCTTGGTTGCCACAACAATGTCACCATTAATGTTTTTGATTCTTCTTTCTCAATTTCCATTTGCGTTAGATTGTCGCACGCATCATTCAGGAGGTATTGGAACATGCTCTTGCTCTGCTCGAGTGCCAAAGACATAGACATAGATTCATCGCCAGACTTGCAAAACATTGCCTCATATGAAGAACGTAACCGATCAAAGTGGAATCCTTCTCCCCATATGTTTCCTATCGTATTAGTATTGTAGTCAGAATCTACTCCCTGCTTTCTATTTGTTTGGATATCACATCGCAACACTGTATAAGCACCATGCGTCCCCTCTTTCGTTTCAACAGATTCCATCCATTCTCCTGGGGAGGACAAGCTATACGTTCTATTATTTAAGACAACCATCTCGTCCTTCTTAACTCGCTTTGTTTTTATCGTCCCATTTCTGGTGGAGGTCGCTATACAACTATAGGGTTCCTCCTCCTTCGCCATGAATAATGAGCATGATGGTGAGTGCTGTGTTTGTCGTGGGTAGATTCCAGGGCATAAAGCAACGTGAAAAGCTGAAGTCCGCCCAATAACTGCAGTGATCCAACAAAATAGAGCACAGAAGAAAATCGTCATCTTGGCTTGGACCTGTGTGAGTTATTGGTGTGAATGTTGTGTGGGGTATTAGGTATTAGGTTGGATCCTGTGATGTCAGGGTCGGTGATGGGTGATGGGTGATGGGTCAGTTGCCTTGCTTCCTTCAATCGAGCCGTTTTCGCGCGAATACAAATTCAAAATTACTCGACGACATCGACACAACAAGAAGCAAGAAGCCGACAAATGCCAAAACACTATGTACCGTACAACACTACTACTCGTACAAACTAAAACATACATACAGTACTCCTCGTTAGTTACATGAGTGACAGTGCAGTACACATTATCATTATTGACAAACTCTAATTATTACAGTACGCATAATCAAATGACAATAAGACGAAGGATATTTCACAACAAATCACATGCACATGGCGAAACGGTGCAAAGTCATGAAGCAAAAGTTCATCCTAGCCCATGCTACTCAATTTGGGACATCAAAAGGATTACCAATTTTATGGTGGTACTCTCAGTCGTCATTCTAGCATTTGACCATGTTCAATTGGTCAGGTCGAAACCATCACCGTCACCTGCACATTCTAATGCTAATGATGTGCCAACTCGGGAGTATGTTGGAAATAGCTATTTAGTGACAGAGGATGGTTCCTCTGAAGAGGTTACTAGTAGGATCCAAAGACCAACATCTATATATGATCATGACTGCCCAATCGTGATTGATTTTCTGAGCAAAAGAATGAATGACCATCATTTATCATTCGCCAAGCCACATCAACCGATTCAGCACGCTGTTGTTGCCCAAGACGAGGATGTTGTGTATTATTATTACGAAGAGGAGACTGTTGTTGCAGAAGAATCATTTGTGGACACTCTACCAGACGATTTTCGTCATTTTTATGGTCAATCCCCAGACGTGGAAAACCATGCAGATATTCAGATACTCCACAAAAGCGAGGAAGAGGAATTAGGTCACGTATATACAGAAGAAGACTATCAGGACGATGCCTTGTTGGGGGAAGAGGAATACTGGTCAAACTTCTTAAATTTCGACGATGATGTGAATAGATCTGCTAAAATAGAAGAAGATGGAACTCGGTCGACCCGGTGTATGAGGCCATCGTGGTATCGACTGCATCACCCAACTTGCAATAAGCTTCACGAGGTCCCAATCTTGAACAAGGATGAATATGATGGTTATTACTTGGCCTCTGGTACGTTTCGAGATGCTTTTTTGATTTATGGCGGAAATGCCGTAATGAAGATTTCTCGTTTGGTCCAAGACTATGAGTAAGTTTATTTCCTCCGTGCGTGAATGTATGATAATGTTTCTGAAAAGCCTTTTTCTAATCTCATCTTGGGATATCATTGATTGATGTTTATAATGTACACGTATTATACAGTGCTGATCTTTTAGAAATGATTCGTATGGATGCAATGTCAATGGATCTTCTTCGAGGTTCTCCCAGGATAGTGAACATCTATTCTCATTGCGGAGGATCTGTGCAAGTCGAAGCAATCGGCGGGCCAAGTATTACTGAACTTGTAGAACATGAAAAAAGATCAAGAATGGATGATCCTCCACCGATGCTGTCGCCCACAGAGAAACTGAATATGGCTGTGGAAATGGCAGAGGGGCTTGCAGACCTCCACGGCTTCGAGGGTGGCCCAATAGTTCACAATGATGTGCAAATAGGTCAATATCTTATTGATGAAAACTACCATGCAAGAATGAGTGATTTCAATCGTGCAGATCCTTTGTTATTCGATAATACGAAGGGGGAGTATTGTAAAGTTATACTGGGGGATGCAAGTGGAGAGCTACGATCGCCTGAAGAATACAAAACGGATCCTACAGACGAAAAGATTGATGTGTACAGCTTTGGCAATGTCATTCAAACTCTATTAACTGGACACTATCCTTACGATGATTACAATGATGATTCGATAGAAGCCTGGCGATTAAGTGTTGATGGTATTACTCCTCATGTTGGAAGTAACATAAGAGGGAATAGTTTTGCAGAATCAGCATTAGCTTCAGTGATGGATAAGTGCTTTGAGTATCATGCCGAGAAGCGCATCGACATTTCACTGTAGTGGATCTTTTAAAAGAAGCTGCAGAACTTAATGATAGATTTGAGAGCATTGAAGTCGGTTCACATGAAGAAGACGAGTGGGATCCTGAAACATATTATGACGAAGACGGGTGGAAAAAATGGTTACCCTGGTAACACACGTGCACGTGATAATATTATATAATATTTTGCACAGTACACAAAATTCCTGCTTCATAAAACGCTTTGTCTGATGGGAAATTATGAATATAGACTATAGCGTTGATTGAGATGTTCTGTTGTTAAATGCCGAGACATGTCATTTTGATTCAAAGAGAATGTAAAAAAGTCTATCTTTATGCAAACTTTATGCTGCAGTATCATTGCAAATATTGCTCAATCATACATGCCATGCCACCATTTCATATTATCTGTAGTATCGTGCTTGTACCCGTGGCGTTTCATTGCATGACATACTGCACCAATTGGCAACCCGTATTTGAGCATTTTGGTATAACTTTCATTACTGGCAGGTGAAATCTGGGGGTTTGCCTGATGGGACTCTAACATCATTGCTTGTTTTACTGCTCCGGGGGGAACACCGAATTTCAACATCCTGTTACAATTTCGACGGGCTTCCACATTTTGAAAAATCAGGAAAATGCCCTTTTCGCTGCTATCTGTGATCATGATGATGCTAGAAAGATCTTGAATATTATACACGGTAGGGTGTGATATCTGGATTTGCTCTTGATCTGCTTTGTATCATGTTGTTACTGAATTTCTACAGTATATGAAGATGTTTTCGGTGCGAAATCAGTGTTCTTTCATGTTCCAAGAATCGAAATGACTTCTTTCGTGTTCTTGCGTAGTAGGATTGCAACCCTCATTTCAATTTATTTTCCGTTTGTAACTTTATTATACTATAATTCTGAATATGGCATACTGGACATCAAAACTAGGCAATAAGTACCTCAAGGCTGAGCTTGAACAAAATGAACGTGAGACGAAAAGGCAACTGGACAGCCTACGAAGACAACCTGCCAATCGCATGTGTGCGGACTGTGGAATTGAACCTACTGTTTGGTCTTCTGTGAATTTGGGAGTATTCCTTTGCATCAGGTGTGGCTCTCTGCATAGAGGCATTGGCACCCATATATCTGTGCCAAAAGGCTGTACAGGTACGTTCCGGCAGAAAGAAAGAAAAAATCAGTGTTTTCGTGATTCGATTCCTGACCAAATTTGAACATATCAGCAATTTGTTTGTTTGATGATACTTTAAGCCTTGTCATGCCGTCTATGCTAGTCCCTAACAAACTGTACTCTTTGATCTCTTTGATCTAAACACTTTGAAATAGGGACTTATTTCTGGGGTAAGGACGAGATTGATAATATGACATCAATTGGAAATAAAAGGGCTGAAACTATTTATGGAGGTAATGATGTCCGTCCAAATAGTCATGCAAGTGATGAAGCTTGGAGAAAGTTTATTGTTGACAAATACTATCATCGGAAATTTTCGGCAACAGATTGCAGAAGCATGGGCGCTGAGCCTGGGAAGAGTTCTACTCGTAGTGAAGGAAAAGATTCCAGCAAACAAATGTGCCCAACAGGATCACAACTCAACCCAACTTCCAAAGTGATGAAGTATCGTAGGTCAAAACCTTCGAAGAGGAGCATTGCCACAAGTGTACCATCGTTCACGAGCAATGTGCCAGTTGGAGATCTATTAGATTTTGATTCAGAAGTCAAATCTACAGCAAGTGAGCCGAGAAATAGTACAAACCCACGAGAGGTACAATTAGATTCTATAGATTCTATACAGAACTCAAACGAAACGGCGATAATGGCGGAAGAACCATCACCAGATGACTTCTTCGCTCACTTTGGGGTGTAATAAAGCTGTATAACAATTTACAATATTTCAATGATTCGTGGTGATTATTCATGCTTAATTAAAAGATAAAAGTTTTAGCATTCGAATGATTAAAGATAGAACCAAAGTGATTCCAGTTTAAATGTCTTCAGCAATTTCGGTTGTCCTGTGAAAGTCGACTTCCATTCAAGGTACATGTATGATTTTTTATGGATAAGATGGTGTTCTCCAGCGTGTACGGAAAAGTTTAAGTAGTCGACGACGAGCACCTTGGTTTAGAACCTCACGCATAGCTAATTTTGAATGTCTATACGTGTAGCAACTTCAACTATCTGAGTGTTTATGCTTCCTGTTTCTTCAAAATATCGGCGAAGGAAGGTCCACTGCCCCAGGATTTGACGGGAGTAGGAGCAACTGTGGTGACAATTTCTGAATCAGGTTTCGAAGTGCTGGATTTATCATCAGCGCTTGAGCCATCGGTACTAAGAGTTCCGGTACTTTTGGAGTCATCGAACTTCTGTGCCAAAGTGAAGAAATTGTAAGTGTGTGTGATCACAGAGAGAAAAGTTCAAAAAGATTCATAAATGACTTGGATTTGGTCAGACAGTACGAATACATGTACACACATAACGGTATCAATACCGTTGATAGCGATACAAAATAGTTATCTTCACTCCAGATCTGGGTCAAAAACTATAACTTGGAAACAAGACGTACCTTACGTGCAGGACTCTTAGGCTTTGGCAAAGAAGATTTCTCGGGTTCAGTTTGAGATGAAACATCAGGCATTGGCGGGGCTGCCTTCAAAAGAGCAGCTGCATATCCGCTGTTAGTTAAAATTTCCTTCTTCACCTCGTTATCGTTGCCAATCTCCTCGCCTGCTGCATTCGTCGATTTAGGAGAACCAGAAAGGCCAGGGAAATGCTCTTCCACCAAAGGTGGAGGAGGTCCTGCATTTTCAACTTTAGCGCTTTTTTTCTCTGCGTCGTCATACTCTTTATGAGTACCTGGAGAATCGCCAGCCTTTCCTCTTCTTTTGGAATACGGTCTATTGCTAAACTTCCTAGGGTTGAAAGAGGCCCTATCTCCAGTGTATGTCTGACCGTTGTTGTTATTGTATCCGTGATATTTGGAACGGTAAGGATTCCACCCTCCACCCTGCATGGGCACACCCGGGGTAGCAGCACTTTGAGTCTTCAGACGAGCTTTGACGGGTTCGTCACAAATTCTTTTACTGCCAAGATTTAGCAAGATTGAAACCAAGTCTTGTTGAGACGTCGATGAGTCAATGGTGACAAACCTAAAAGGGCATGAGTGAAAAATCGGGTGTGAGATACCGGTATATACATGCGCGAGATAGGAAAGAATGAAACGATAAATTGTGTGCATTTGCATTCCCTCCAACTTACCAATATTGACCAACTTCTTTCTTCGCACTTGTGATATTAGGATCAACAACATTAGCGTCATCGCTCTTAAATACGTTGCGAATATCTTCTTCAGTCGCACCATCAGGAACTTCGCGAAGAATAACTGTGCTACTTTTCTTGTCTTCCTCTTCAGACGACAACTCCTGTTCATTCTCACTAGCAGTAGGAGAATATTCCGAACAAGATCCAACAGCTTCAAAGGTAAGCGGCCCCTTTTGTGCTTCATAACCATCATCTCCATGCGATGCGACAACTTTCCCATCCTGGTCAAGTAACACCATCTTCAATGCTTGAGAGTTTAGCGCACTTGTTTCCAGCAGTCGCTGTACGTCCAAGTCTGACATATCAATCACACCTCCTGTAGTTCTCGCAATGATGCGATTGAGGTTTGCAAAGCCAGAGAGGATTGAGATGGGAACAAAACCAGAATTCAATTGCATGATTGTGTTGAGGTACGTGTCTTTGGCTAGATTCTGTGGTGAGAAGTAATATTGCATTTGCTTAGTTAGGGCCGAGACCAATTGTTCATTTTCTTCCAATGTTGGAGCATCCTGTTTTATTATTGTTGGCTCTGTTGGGGCGTTTCTAGTGTCTTGTTGATTGTCGGTCATGGTTATATGCTGATATGCTGATGCTGATGAATAAGCAGGAGATATGAGAACAATCTAAAATGAAATTTCAAACTCGGAAAATTGAGAATGCAGTGAGTGGAATAAGCTTTGGCTGAAGTGTTCTTGGTCGTCCTTAGTAGATGAGTAGACGACTTGGCTATGTAACTGGATATCGATAAGTAAGTAGTAAAGAATGTGATCGTTGCTCAAAGTAAAGAGGAGAGAGTAGTTGTTTCCTTCCAATTGTAGTGTGCGGTTCTGGGAGGGAGGAGATTTGACAGTCTGTCGTTTCGTATTTGTGAGGAAAATTGATGGCGTGAAAAGGTCGAAAAGGTTAGCGCGACGATACGTAGCTTCTACTGCAGTAGACTTTGTGCGGGAAAGGGGGTTGAAATTTTAAAGACCCCTTATTTTGGAATATAAAAAGGGACCCGGAAGAAAGCAGAACCAAACGATCATCTTCTATCAGAACTCCGAACAACAGCACAACCAACACAACCAACACAAGAAAATCTTACATTTCACGACGTTGAGATTTGATTGATTCATTCGTCTCGACATTTGTAATACTTCTATCACTTCTGTTCTGTACTACATAGGAATAATTGGCGTTGACAAGGACAGGACAGAGTAGGATGAATCATCATCATGTACCTCAACAATGTAGGATGTCGCATACGGCATTTCCCACCCAGCCTCCGACTCGTATGAATCCTCCTTCAGATATGACCGTGATTGTACAAGTTGTGAATCTCTACGATGGCCCCATGAGAAAAATCACTGGTGCATGTGGTGATATCGAAATCCATACCAATGACCAAGACGAAAACAATAACAATGAAAAAGATTCTGATAACGATAATGGTGATGGCCTCGTCGGTTTCTTTGATTCACCTGCATTGTCGTCAGTTCAAAAACCATCAAATAATACCAGACACGACCAAAATCATCGTCGTAACCAGCAGGCGAATAATGAGCCTCCTCCGCCGGTAAATTTATTCTACTATTGCAGACCTCCACCAATACCATATGCTACGTCTCCACCTACAACTCTTGGAACTGTAAAAGTTTACAAGCTGCCTGAACATGTCATTTCAAAGAGATTCATGAGTGATACAAATCACAATATATATATGGACCGCAGTGTACCTAATCCAAATAAGCAGATTCATGATAAATACTGGGTACAAAGACGCCGCTTGTTTTCGAGATTTGATCGAGGAATACAACTTGATGCAGAAGGTTGGTATTCTGTTACCCCAGAAATCATTGCAGATCATGTTGCCTCGCAATTTTGTGCAATGCTGCCTAACTTAATGAAATTGAAACAGAGGCCGCAACTATCAGGGGTTTTACCAGGAACGCCTGGAATGATGAATGGTCCACAGGCGCAACAATCAATACATCAGCAGAACCAGAACCGTCAACAAAATGAAGGTATCGTCTTATTGGATGCCTTTTGTGGTTGTGGTGGTAATGGAATTTCATTTGCAAAGCTTGGAAACAATGTCCCGCTGTCGCTCGTTGTTTGTGTGGATGTAGATCGAACCAAGCTTCGAATGGCGGCTCATAATGCATCGATTTATAATATTCCGAGAGAAAAGATTATTTTTATTCAGAGCGACACTCTTCATGTGATGGCAAATTGTTATCAAAATGGGAGGCTGGTGCTGCAGAAACGTCATGCCAGTCAGGGGCCATCTACTCTGTTTGAGCGGTGCAATGGATATTTGATTGGAGGATTGGAACTGTTGCCAGATAGGATTGATATAGTTTTCATGGATCCGCCATGGGGTGGAGTCGAATATGGGTCGGTTGGAAATAATGGTTATGATCTAGTGAATCACATGAAAATTCCATTTGGTGGTGGACGGTACGGAGAATCTCAGGTGGATGATTCGCGGAAGGGTGAGACTGGGTACGCAAATGGTGCCGATTTGTTAAGAATAGCAGCTGCAGCGACTTCGAGTCGGATTGTCTTGTATGATATACCAAAGAACACGAATCGCGTTTCACTGGGCCAGGCAGCATTGGCTGCGGGTTACAGAGGCAATATTCGTTTGGATGAACATTACCTCAATGGCCGGATGAAGACCGCCACTGCATACCTGGGATGTGACCATTGTCATCTCATGTCTACCATGTAATAGTGATTATGATTGGATATAGAGAATATGTATTAACTTATGCGTACTACCTGATAGTTTTTCATACTCTCTTGAATGCTGGACATATTTTTCATTTAGCTTGCCTCAGGGATTCTAACACAGAATCTATCATTCTTATCCCAATCTTTCACTGGAAAATGCCACGCCATTGCGCTATTCGAAGGATTGCCTTGGATCTCTCTGCTGGTAAAATCCGCAGGAGTAAAGGTGATTTCGCGATCTTCCCACGCATCATTAAGGAAAGGAGGGAAATGATAATTCACAATGTGGCTGCTCACCCACCGACGAAATAATCTTGGCTCCAAAAGCTCAAGCCTATGATCTCTCATTTGGTCATTTGTCAGCAGCATAGGACGAGTGCCTGGCCAGCGACTTTCTTCATTGTCTGTAGCAACATCCAAATTATTACCGTCTCTAGACGTTTTTTGGTTTGATACGGATGACAGCATCCAGTAATAGTCATCCAGGCATCTGGCCGGAACCTTGTAAAACTTTCCTGCTTCCTCTAATTCCTCCAAGATATCAATTTGAGACTGCGGTAATTCCTGGACGTATCCTTGTCTCAGATGAAATTTCTTTTGAGCATACTTTTGGGGCATCACCACAAGAGGGGTCTCGCCCATCTTTTCAAGTGCGACAACCATTAGTTTGATTTGGTGATAGTTGATACAGCCTATACCATAATATGCAACATTGGCTCCGTCTACGATGGCTGTAAATGGTTTTCCTTCACGGTCATTCAACCAATTTGCAAATCCTTGCAAATGTTTTCCAGCGTAGTTTTCTTCCAAGGTAGAAGGTTTATTACCCTTCTTTTGGAGTTTGGTTTCATAAGCTTCGAATTGTGTATCAGCCATTTCTAGTAATGTGTCGTGGACATGCTTTTTCTGGTTTTCTTCTAAAAGAATTAGTCTCAATTCTGCCTTTGTTCTGGAGCATATAGTAGAGTTGGAATCAATGGTGACTCGATTGGCAACCAATTCGTCGTCAGCAGCTTCGTTATTCACTGCTGCCAAGTCACAATCATACGGAACTTCATACAAGTTTCTACTCATCTTGGAAGTACCAAATCCAGCGACAAGTGCATTTCTAATTTCTTTTGCAGAAGCGCTTGTGATCTCCAGTACGTCATCTGCCATTTCACTTACAATAGCATCAAAAAGGCTGGCACCTTTCCCTGCCTCGTATCCAAATGCTTCAAAGCCCTCAATGGCTTCTGATTCACTGCAAAAGTACCCCCACTTCGCCAGTGACGACAGCATCAAAGCATAAGTCTCGGGTTCGAAATGAACTGAAGGCGCCTCTCTCATCTTCTGGTATAATTTCAGACCGCACGATACATCGCCTTCTTCACAATACAGTTGTAAGACGGGAACACAAGTCCTAAGTCTCAACTTTCCATTATCATTCTCTTTTTTCTTTTTGCCTCCATCATTCTTTGCAGCAGATTCAGATGCTGAAGACTCTAGATTCCACAACAGCTTTTCAGCCTCTGTGGCATGCCCCTGTTCCACCAAAGACTTTATTCGGATAGTCACGGTATTCTCCGTTGGTTTGTATAGCATGTCGTGATAAAATGCCACCTCACCAGCAATATTACTTGGGTTATAAGAATCCATCGACGGGAATTCCTCCACAGTATCTGAATCTGAATCTGAATCCAAGATTGATGGCAATGAACTCATTATGTACAAATAAGCACCAAGAGCATTCTGCCTTGGAATTAATCCTGCCTCCTTCATCTTATCCCATGCCACATGGAGGGGAGCCGATGAGCCCTTCTTGGCACAATAATCACCAATATAAGTCAACGCCCTCAAAATCAATTCTTTCTGATTCTTCTTGAATTCCGTCTTTTCCGAAAAGTGCTCTCTCTGCAAATTCACATGTTCTTTAAACTCTTCCTTTTCGTTAGTAGGTGATGGTGTGATGGAGATGAAACGATTTGAGGAAAATAGGAAACGTTTGGCAGCTTCTAGATCTTCTTGACTATCTTTTGCCTTTAAGATTTTGAATGAGTCGAGGACTTCATGCATAGATTGTTCGTATGCTTGAAATAGTTTTGGATTGTTGTATGGGCTTCCTTCAGTTGCCTGGTTGGGCGACACTGATGAGGAAGAAGTTGCAAGGTGCTGTGGTACTTGAGGAGACGGAGTAGAAAAAGCCATCACATGGAGAGAATTTGATTTGAGGAGGATGAGAGATAGAATTCCGAGGAGAAGTGTGTGCAGAGGATGAGTGGCGAAGTTGCAAACTCTCATTTTCGATTCATCAGTTGTTCTGTTTTTTAAATGGTTTCCTAAAAAGTTGCAAGATAAGTCTTTCTTGTCATAAAATATAACTTGATGAAAACTGAGGCAGCAAAATGACAAGAATGTGTCAGTTTCTTCGTGGTAGCTCTTTGAAGGTCGAGAGGTCGAGTCCAATTACAAGTATGGTGCAATGTGGAATAGAACCTAAAACTTTGAACTTATCAACCTTCACCCTTCATGGTGACAATTGTGGCATGCATACGTCGTTGACTGGTGAAAAGTGAAACAAACTGTCTTTGTACCGCGCGCATCCCTCGCGGTTTCTATCTCTATCGGATCGGTAGATAAAAAATTCGGCGAGCGAGAGCGCAGGCAGGCAAAAATGCTTCCCTCCTCTCCTTGAAAAACAAAGTTCACACATCACAGTCAGTCATCACGACGACAACTACAGTACAAGTACGTCCACAACATCAAACATCATTTACTCGTACAGTAAGTAGCTATTCTACCTGTTATCGAACTATTTGGTTTCTATCAGAGGAAACTCAGAAAGTCCCCTGCCTTTCCTAAGCTACGTAGTTTTTACGGCAGTTCAAACCTACATACAACAGTGAAGAAACTGTCTCTCCTTTTTCCAAATTGAAAATGGCTTTCCAACTCAAACTACAAACAAAGCACATAATAATACCCTACATAATCGGTTTAGGATGGTTTCTGTGCCATCCCATTTTCTCCATCATCACCGGAGAATCAAAGTGTCGAGGAATCTACACCGATGAGCATCAACTAGATATCCGAGCCTACAAAACGGATACATACCCTTCGAAGCAGATTACGAGTAGACGGAATATTAAGGATGTAACAATAGTCAATGGTGTTCCCGTTGCGATGGATCATTCCAATGTATGCAATGCATTGGATACTATGAAGGACGAATATGATACGCTACAAAATTATGATGACAATGACAATGATGATCAAAATGCATTCAATCCCTACCTATCACCGTACATAACTTGCTACAATCAAGCCCACACAAAGAATGACTTTAGTATTGTCAAAATTAAACCATCCCTTGCACCAACATCATCCGTCGAGGCTTTGGTACTCGTCATACCATACGCATATGATTGGTTCAAGAGCGATTTACATTCGGCAATGCTAACATTCATGGAACGAATGGCGAAAAGTCCCTGGTTGGCCAAGGATATATTGATTCTATCCCCCAATTCCAATTCGACTACAGTCGGAGATGTCGTTGAGAACTTTATGGAGGATTTACCATCTTTGCCCATGACATTGACCCAGTATCTTATTCGTCAATTAGTAGTTCTGGAAATGCAAGTATCTACGGATTATATGCAGGATGAATTCGTCGTCTTGACACAGGGAAATTTTGGGACTGTACCAAATATGGATCTAATTTCTGGATTAACGACATCTGTTCGGGAGGTATTTGGGCGTAAGTCGGTCATGACAATGCATCCATTTGATTTAAGCTGGTGGATTGTTTTGGTGAGAAAGCACCTTCCACAAGGATCGGGTTGGCAGGAATGGGGTAATGACCTTGGGAATATGATCGCGTTCATGGCCACCTTTTGGAGGTAAGTAAATTACTGTATCATACTACGTGTACTTCTTGCAAACAATGCAAAAGTCACCCATGTTATTTAGGACTGCACTCATATCCTATGCATCAATATTAAATATGGATCATCCAGACCAGCTCCTCATGCAGCAGCACTAGCGCAAGGGATTGACTCTGTCACCATCCAAGCACAACTGCAGCTGAATGAAGACGACCGTTACGTGCAAGAATCTGCTGTTTTGACGGTGACCCTGGTGGAGCATTTCTTCAGGGGGCTCAATAGTCTTTCGGAACGATTTCACCACAATGCCAATCAATATCTCCTTCCGTCTAGTACCAAATTTGTGTCCCATGATGAATATATCATTCCCGCCATTCTTATCATGCTTCCACTTTTGTTGAGGGCTTTAAAGTTGATATTGCAGGATATGGAACAATTTCAAATAGAGAGGGGCGCTACTACATCTGCTGGGGCGATTTCAATTGCAGGGGTTCTATTTTATTGTCAGCACTTGACAAATTATGAAGGAAACATGAAATTCATGACCATTATTACCATATACATTTTCGCGTTGATTCTTGCCTTTAGTCCGATGTTGGCCAAGAGGACAAGACCTCATGATGAAAGGTTTGGGCAGCAGAGCATTCAGTTCATTGCATGCATGGTCACACTTTGTATACATGCTCCATTGGCTTTGTCCCACTATTCCCTGTTTATGGTCTCCGCACTAGTTTGGGTTCCACTTGTGGCATTTGTGGATTATGGTGCAAAAGTTCAGAAAGTGCCTGGTATCGTTCTGCTAGGGTTAGCAGTTGCAGCATATCAAGACATTGTACCAATATTACCTCTTACAATATATAGCAGCGTGGTTGTGGTTCCTCTGCATTTTTTTGTTGTGGTTTTAAGCTTGGGATAATCAAAACCTATTTTACTGTATACGATACGCTGTGGTACTAATTACTGGTAGCCTGTAGGGGAATAATCATCAAAAGGTATCACGATGCCGTCCCATCCCAAGTCATCTGGAATAGTTCGTTTTCGTTCTGGCACCTGTTCATAGTCTTGCGTATGTTCCGATAATATCAATTTGTTTGGATCAAAAATGCCTTTGTGTTGTGCTTGAGACGATCTATCTGCCACGTTTTCATTGCATTGCGTCCCTTCCTCGTGCTTTGGTCCGTATAAATGTAGAAGGGCTGAAGCGGCACTGTCTTCGCTGGCTCTGTCACGATCCTTCCCCACTAGATGATGCATAATAAGTTCCTCCTTCCCTAGATGGTAGATGATGCGTAATAATTTCCACGCATGATGGAAAAGGAGGTATGTGCATCAATAGGTTTAGGACGCAAACTTTACACAAAGGAATCTTATGCTTTTGTTCGCTAGCCATCGTCGCTTCTCGTTCTTGAGTAGGAAACATTGTATCAAGCTGCTGTCTTGATTTACCGTTTGATTGAACATAAGCGAAGCTTCTTCCGGGGGGTTTCATCATGGTCATGGAATGTTGACTGCGATTTTAAAAAGCATGAAATTCATTTTATAAAAACTGTTCTGAAGAAACCCTGTTTTTTCGAAATAAAATCCAATCGAATCACTCAGCCACCAGGCAACTCTCACTGTCCTCTTCTAATGAAGCTGTGGCGTAATCAGACGTTGGTCAGCCCACAAACAACGCAAGACTTTCGATCGAAAGTCACGGCATTATGCTACACTAGAGATAATAAATTCTTAGGGGTCGCTACTTCTGATCGACTCATCTCGATTTACGATGAGCAGGGTAATCGCGTGGACAAATTTAATACAAAACCAAACAATAAGGGTCCAAAGGACTACATTGTGCGATCGATTCAATTTGGGCCAGAAGTCCATAGTCCAAAGCTTGTCGTAGGTCAAACTGATTGCATTGTATTCGTTTACAAATGGTCGACATCGACAAATGATGATACTGAGAAAGTTTGGGGTGGAAAGAAGTCGATTTGTAACAAGTTCGTCGAGACGTCACCAATTGTCTCTGTTGTTTGGCCAGACAATAATCCCTCACAATGTGTGTACGCTTTGATGGAAGGGAAAATCAAAATTGGTAATCTGCGGACAAATCAGTCTCAGCTATTGTATTCTATTCAATCTCGCGCAGTGTCCTTGGCCCTCAATTCAACAGCTACCGAATTGTTGTCTGGGCACAGTGATGGTGCGATCTATAAATTCACTTTTCCAACAAAATCGTGTAAGGCGACATGCTCAAAGATAGTGACCCATTCCCACCCACCATATCTATTGTGTTGGGGTCAGTCGATTTGCGTAGCGGACTCAGTAATGACATTTTACGGAATTGATGGGAGTGAGCAGATCATTGGAGAGGCAGACGATTTGAGTAGAGACGAACGAAGTAACGGTTATACGATGACTTGTGCGAGCCCTAATGGCTACTCGATTGCTGCTGGTAGCTTTGATACGTTCAGTCTTTTCGTCTGGGACCCACTTGCGCAACGTTGGGGGAAATCTGTGACTCGATCTGTTGAAAATATGTGCAGTGTTACTGCTTTCACGTGGGCATGGAATGGCTCGGGTATAGCTCTCGGAACTTCGACTGGGCTGTTGGATACATATAATGCTGCTTATCGTCAGTATATTTACAAAGGTGCTTACGAAATCACGCATGTGTCACTATCGGAAGTGTTGGTACATGATAAAAAAACACCCAATTCAAGCCCAATTATGCTCTCAAGCTCTCATGGGGAAATCGTCAAAGTTAAAATCTACCGGTGTCCGGAGACGAATAATGAGCTACGCTATCTCATTGCGAAGACGAAAGGCTCTCTGATTTTATGCGATCTAAAGTCTTCAAGAAGCATCCAAGCGTTCGAGATTGAATGGTATGCTGGTGATGATCATCAAGAGAAGTTCATCTTCGACGCTCCAGAAGCATGCATAATTAGCCATGCAGGAGAGTTGACAATTGTTGAGGTAATGATAGAGTATTTGATCATTTATTCGATATATTGAAACGATGCTGACTAACTTTGACACGCCTTGCGTTATATCTACAGTACGGCGAAAGGAAGGTATTGGGCTCCATCCGCACCGAATACCATACATCTCATCTGATATCATTACGATTGAGCGAAGATTCGAAAATTGCATACTTGCTTGATAAACAAACTATATCCATAAGGAATCTTCAAACGAGGACTTCATTCAACATATATCATAATGTTCCATTAGATTTTCTCGAACTAAGTGATAAGGGTCATCATATTATCTTTCGCGACAAGAAAAGAAACCTTTACATCTTCGACAACATTATCAAAAGGAAAGCTCATCTTTTGAACACATGTGGTTATGCGCAATGGGTCCCGTCTAGTGACGTCGTTGTTGCCCAAAGTAAAACAATGATGCATGTTTGGTACAATGTCAAGGAAACTGAACAAGTAAGTATTAGATCGCTTGACTGGATGACTACACTCAAATCATTCATTTTGGATACGAATAAACTGTAACTGATTTCCATGTTCCAATATTCAAAAGGTGAATCTGCGTGAAATTCAGGGAGATATCATTGGGATAGAACGACACAGTGGTAAATCTGAGGTCATGGTTGAATCTGACTCATCAGCCTTGAAGTATCACCTTTCAGAAGATTTCATTCAATATGGTGATGCTCTCGATGCTAAAAGGTTTGGCCAATGCGTCAACATACTCGAGAAATTGGATGATTGTGCTCAGGTTCAAGCAATGTGGAGTCAGCTTCTCGACGCTAGTCTTGAATCATGGGATCTCTGTGTTGCTGAACGCTGTGCGGCGGCACTGCAAAACAGCAGCCTTGCAAGATTCATTTCAAATTTAGGTCAGCCTGGAGCGAGTGAATGGAAAATTTACGCGAAAATCTGCGAACTTAAAGGGGATATAGATGGAGCTGAGGGTATTTATCTCTCTCACAATAGACCTAAGGAAGCTATCTTGATGTATGAGAATTTGGAGATGTTTTCTGATGTTGTTCGTATCATGAGTAAGGCTAAGGATCCCGATATGGACGAAAAAAAGCATATCTACCTTCAAAGGTTGATCGAAAGTGGCCAACACGAGAAGACCGCAGAGATGAGAGAGGAAGAAGGTGACTTTACCCAAGCAATCACCCTTTATCTCCGTGGAGGTCTCCCAGAAAGAGCTGCAAATGTATGTCTCCGACAAAACATTTTGCAGCCACGGACTCTTTTGAACGAAGTCACGTCAGCACTTGATGCCACAGGTCTGTACGAGATCAGCGGTGATCTCTACACACATATATCGTGTTACGACGAATCTATTATTTGTTATATGAAAGGCCATTTCTTTCAAAAGGCAGTTGCTATTGCTATTGATCATTCAGCACCTGGACAACTCAAATGTATTTACAAACAATGGGCAGAGACGAGCATTCATAAGGCACAATATGAAGAGGCCGTAGAACAATACATACAGGGATCTTTATATAACGAAGCTTTGGACGCTGCGATCAAATCACAGCTTTACGACAAAGCTGTGGTAATTGCACAGATGATAGAAGATGGTCAATGTTCAAGTGAACTGAAAGAGCTTGCTTCCCATTTGATTTCTCGACAAAACTATCAGGATGCCGAAAAAATACTGACGAAAACAGGAAATTGGCTTGAAGCAGCAAACATGTATCGACGTCAAGAAAGATGGGAAGATGCCCTTCGTGTAGCAAAATCGATCGGAGGACAAGATGCCTCCGAAAGAATTTCGTATGAGTACGGAATTCGCCTGGGCGAAGATTGCAAGAATCTGGATCCCCAGATCATGAATGACTGCTTAAGTTTTTGTGTAAAGAATAACGACTTTGAAAATGCCATTTTTTTGGCAAAGCATTCGAAGTCGGATGACTTTGTACAAAAACTTGTCTTGAAGCATGCCCAAATACTAGAAGATGAAGAGACGGAATATTTGGAAGCAAATGCTCCCCATGACGCAATTGACATGCATATCCACACCCAATCTTGGGTTGATGCTGAGAGAGTGGCAACAATGTACAAAGAGACCGATCTTGAAAAAGTCAAAGTAGCCCACGCCAATTATGCTTTGGAACGCCAAGAATTCTCCACAGCAAATGAAATCCTCGATGATATTGGAAAATCCGAAACAACAAAGTCGAGGAATATCCCTCAACAGATCGGAGAAGAGCAATACGAGTATACCGAAAACCCAGTACAAGTAAGCGGAGATAGGGCGCCGTCACTGATCGACCTTTCAGTTTGGGAAACTGTCCAAGAAAACTCATCAAAGGAAATTACAAATAATACAGTGATTCGATTGGAGAAACTAGACAATGTCATGGATGCAATTTCCCTCCTAAAACGTGGAGCCCCAGTTCCAGCCTTCCAATCTCATTACGAATTTTATTTGAAGATGACATGTAAATTACTAGCCTTATCAGAGGAAACCAAAAATAGAAACGAGAGAAGCGTAGACTATCTCATGATGCTCGATGCCTTGGGTGAAATCATCCGAGACTCGTTTGATCAAGAAGACGGAACGAACGCAGATAATGGAGAAACAAATGTCAAAGAAACAGCATCAATGATGAATCATTTGCAAATGACGATTCATTACACTCAGAGAATGATCCTATGCATTAAGCACCACCTTAACGAACTAGCTTGCAAGTGCGCTATCACCCTTATGAGGTATTCTGTCATTTTTCTTGGGAACGGCAAAGTATACACTCTTATCCCAGCCGACAAAGCGTTTTATCAAGCAGGAATCTTGTGTAGAGATGAAGGTTTTATGAGCCTTTCCTTCATCTTTTTGAACCACTACATTGACCACGTTGAGGTGAGAAGATTTATATGTAGACGCATTTCACTATGTCGTTTCTACCCATTACGAGTACTCACAATGCTTCAATCTCTAATTATCTCTTCTGTATGATTTGTGACAACATAGGCAATGGAGGAAAATGATGGAAGCTTCTTATCCAATGAAGACTTTAAAAATACTGTCATACCATTCACGGGGGACATCGCGACAGATCATTGCATCTCCGAGAATAAACGTGAGGAAATACGCGACTGGATTCTGGGCAGCTGCATTGATTCCAAGATTGATCGTAATTTACCGAAACCAAGATCCATTCAAGGAGATATTCACGAAGGATTGTATGAATTTGATGCGCCTCAATGTATGATAACTGGATACCCAATCGCAAACGGTGATGTTATTCAACAAGGTGAACAAATGGCGAGCAAAAAGGATCATGATTTCTACGTAGAAAAAACCGGGCAGTCTCCATGGATGTAAGAAAAGTCATGTGCATGCCAGGTGCTAGGTACTTGCTACAGCATTTGCAAGAATACTGTCGAACATACTGTATAACAGGAATCGGTGTTCCCCGCGGAGCAGTAAAACAAGGAGGCAAACCACCAGATTTTACGTGCCAGTAGAAATGACGCTCATTATGAAAGTTTATACCAACATGCTCAAATACTGGTTGCCAATTGGTGCAGTATGCCATGCAATGAAATGCCACTGGTACAAGCACGATACTACAGATAATATAAAATGGTGGCATGGGATGTATGCTTGAGCAATATTTGCAATGATACTGCAGTATAAAGATAGACTATTTATACATTATCTTTGAATCAAAATGAGTCTATTATATTTCTTCCCGTGGAAAAGGTAGTCTCTCGACAGATAGACCGTTCTTACAATCTAAAGTTTCAACAACAATGTTGTAATCTCCTTCTCCACCATGGTCGCCAACTAGATATTCACTCAATGTTATTTCTCTCAGTATACTGATGCACAATTCCTCAAGTTCCTTTGTGTTCATATTATTTCTCCATCGTTGTTCTAGTAATTCAGTCCCCTTCTGACAACCTCTCCCTAAAGCTCTCCCAATAATCTCACCTGAGACAACGCCGGACGGCTCCACGGCCATAAGTTCTACAGATTCATCTTTCTTCAGCCTTGCGACCATTAAATTCACCGCCAAAGGACGCCCGATACTCATGCGGTCCCCATTACCGTCCATCAAAACGTCCACCGACCCATCATGAATTTCGTCGTCATAACCCATAAACGCGAGAAAAATTCTACTAGCTGTATGAGCAACTCTTGCACAATCAGGAATACAATCATATCGTTCCCAGGTATGCATCACATCCTTTCGAAGCAGTTTGTTCAAAAAGGCAGCATCACCAGCTAGTCCAGAACCTATCGTTGCCAATTTACATTCTTCAGATTGACCAATGATGTTACATTTATTTCGTGGAGCAATCCCTGGCTGCTTCTTTTCTAGTGTGACCGAGATGAGAGATGATCCTGCACTTGTGACGATTGTGGGCATCGAGTGCAGTTTTGAGGCCAGGCGAGCGTTGTTGATTTGAGGAGAACCACCATATTGGTCAAGTGCAGTTAGAGACCTGTAAGAGCCGTCAGCAGAGACTAATGGAATTAAGAAGGTCGAAACAATCAGAACGATTCTCGACCATTGTAGGAAAGAAGGCATCTCAAGGTAAGTAAGGTGCTACTAATATTGTAAAAAAAGTAATCCAAATATGGTTCGTGCTAGTGCGTGATACACAGGGATGTTGGTAGTTGAGCTGTTGGATGTTTTATTAAATCCCACTTCCAAATTAAAATTTGAAAGTTGAACGTGATGCGTCTTAGCAAGTCTATATTTTAATTACAACATTCTTATCAACAAACAGCACCTGTGGTGTAGTGGTAACATAAGTGCCTTCCAAGCACTTGCCCTGGATTCGATTTCCGGTAGGTGCATCTTTTGCTAACCATAACTGTCATCTGTGTCTACATTTTGTTGAGTTCTGGAAATAAGTAATGTTTCTATTTTGCAATAGCACAATTAATGGCAACAAGTAGCACCTGTGGTGTAGTGGTAACATAAGTGCCTTCCAAGCACTTGCCCTGGATTCGATTTCCGGTAGGTGCATATTTTGCCAACTGAGCCTGTCAGTGTATGGACATGTTTTTCTTTGCATTTTGCTTTGCTGCTGGGTCTATCTACGAGAGTAATATGTAATATGTTACATGTACATTTTGATTGCCAATTTTATACAATGTGGCGTGTACATGGTTTACTCTCGTAAGATGATTTTTTTATAATCTGAATGAAAATAGGGAAAACCGAGGGAGATTGCAAAGTATTATGACTGATCTTCACAAGTGCATTTTTATAAGATGAGAATTTTCAAGCATAAAATCGGCAATCAAAATGTAGACACAGCAGCAACGCAAAATGCAAAGAAACGCATGCACATGATCTGACACTGAGATTTCCGGTACGTGTAGCCGCAGCAATCTTCTTTTTGATGTCTGGTTCTTATGACTTATTAGTCTTTTGAACGTCAACAAACGATGGATTGATTAATTAACTTCAAACCTATTGTGGTCGCTGAAGAGGCCGTTCCAAAAACTGCAACAGTAATGGGGAGTTTTTAATAGTAAGGTAATGTTTACAATTTTGTTATCAAGAGGTGTTCCATGCTTTTTTGTTACACACGTACAGTGCATTATGAATCAGAGTCTCGTCGGTACTTTTGTCGAGAATTGAAATACTTTCCTGATCACGACTACTGTTCCATATCTTGTTGAAAATCGTGCTCGAAATCAATCTGGCGTGCGTACTCTTTCAACATAATAACCAATTCTATAGCAATGGGGTCGGCAGACCACGTAGGCGTAGAGTACTTGTAAACTAAGCCCTGAACTGCTTCATACATAGTTGTTAGTTGTGGCGAAGTAAAACGTTTTGTAGCTGGAGCATCTCCATTTCCGTTACGATTAGAGTTGTGGAAAACTTTATGTACTGCTGCTGGTGGGTTTGACGCATTATCGAAAATCGCATCCAAAATACATGCTCTTGCTTGTCTTCCAATGACCTCGACATTGGGGCTGGCATCTAGAACAGTCCCAAGCTTTGCGAACTCAGACGTGGTGTGTTCCTGGTAAAATACGTCAAAATCAAGAATCGTCTTTGGGAGACAATCCATCTCGTTCGCTGAACAGTGTACATCACTAGTTCCACCTGGATGGAGACAATGGAAGTGGTGAGCAAGAGGGAAAACTGCAAATACACTACGATCCAATACTACACGTAGTAGATAACACGATAAGTCAAATCATGCCACCCCTCACCTTCCATCCAGAAGACAATAAAATCAACCCAATTCTGCATCTCGTCTTCGAAATTAACATCACGCCATTGCAACCAATCAGAAACTATTGGGCGAACGGTGTACACGTACGGGATACGTGCATAACTATCAACCCAATTAGTACTGAAATCCAGCTCGAACTTTAGATTATGATAACTCGGAAGAGCCCAACGGGGATTCCTCATCAAAAGGATCATCTGATCCATCTTGCTTCCCCATGACCAAATACCTTCGTGGTGAGGGTAGCTAGTCTTGATGTGGAGAGTATTCTGATCGTTTTGGGAAAAATTATGATCATCACCGGGAGCACAATCGGTCAAACCCTCAATAATCTGGTACACAAATCTCTTTCCGCTACCAGGATAACTTGCAAGAAGTGTTTTTGTACTCTCTGGCGACGCAACGACAGTAGTAGGGGGAGTGAGAAGACATTCGTTGTTTCCTAGGTCTAGGGAGAGCTTACGTTCCCTTTCGATTTCAATGGCGCGAGCCCTACGAGAAAGGTTAACATTCACCATGCAGAAGTAGCATGATAGCACGCAGATTGCAGCGATAACCTTGGGATTAGAAGAGTTCTTCCACATCGTATTGTTGGTTTTATGATGATGGACAGCGAATGGGGGGTCATCTAGTTAGTGAACGAAACAAAAGTCGGAAAATATTCAGACTTTGTGACTGTGACTCGGCTCGGGCATTTCCTTTAACTGCCCTTCTTCGCCAAGAAACGGCTGACCCCATGACTTCTTTGGAGAGAAAAAAATGCGTTTTCAGATTGATTCAAGAATGCGCGTGAGCGTGTAAAAGGCCTTGCTGTCCCGCCGTAAAAGTGTACGGTACGTGCTTGAAGTGTGCATTTCGTGTGGGGGACGCTTGAACAACTGTGAACCACGCGCAAATACGAGACAGCAACACAAGAAGTTCAACATACTTTCTTTTCAAAACACATCCTACTTATGTTTCAAAAGGATCCTGAGACGGAACTTGCCAGCCGTACAAACGCAAACACAGACAGCAGACAGTCACTTACACAAACAACGCACAAATTGTCAGTAATGTCAGAACGCGACGGCAATCCACAAAAAGATACAACATCCGAGGATTGGATGCAGGTACTAGATAACTTTTTAGATAACAACGACGAAGGAAATCATATGGAGCACCAACAACCACACCAACAGCAACAGCAACAGCAACAGCAACACAATCAGGCTCATGCTCGTGCTCATCACACACATGCACCAAATTCTACCTCGTCACAAACGGCTATAGCAACGGCTGCGGCGGCAGCAGCAGCAGGTTCTGAGGAATCGAGAACCAACCCTCCACCCCCAGCTGCTGCAGCAATGGCACTATCTTCCTCTGCCCATTCAATAAATAATGATAATCTTGATGCAACTGATTTATCGGAAGAAGTCAAAACTGAAATCCGATCAGAGCGGAAGAGAACCCGTGAAAAACAGCGTCGGTCTGACGTCAATGCACAATTCGCAGCACTCACAGAAATTCTTAAACGTGTGGAAGGTTATGATTTGGACAGTGATGTATCAGATGACGAGGAAAACGATACTACGTGTAAGAAACAGAAGCTTAGCACTACTGTACCAGTGATGAATGCTACGCCGTCGAATAGAGTCGATCTGATTTCGAGAACGATTTCCATAATGGATCGATTGCACAAAGTGAACCGGTCACTAAGACAGACTGTGAAAGGACTTCGAAAGTCTCTCAAGAAAATGAATTGC
>Ga0115005_10000505_pt1 | contig 30027 bp, 27 predicted proteins | sample ArcOceMetagenome_FD_87163 | JGI IMG/M metagenome (GOLD analysis project Ga0115005, IMG submission 87163) | Marine eukaryotic phytoplankton communities from Arctic Ocean - Arctic Ocean - Greenland ARC118M Metagenome | ecosystem: Environmental > Aquatic > Marine > Oceanic | place: Arctic Ocean...
TTAATGATCATCGAAAATCCAGAGCGCTTAGGTCTTGCCCAGCTGCACCAATTACGCGGACGCGTGGGCCGGGGCACCGCAGAAAGCCATTGTGTTTTGATGTACCACACGCCCTTGGGGGATTCAGGCAAACAGCGCATACAGGCCATGCGCGACACCACCGACGGTTTTAAAATCGCCGAGATTGATTTACAAATTCGTGGCCCAGGGGAAGTACTCGGCACCCGCCAAACGGGTTTGATGCAAATGCGCATTGCCGACTTACAACGCGATGGCTATTTGCTCGAAGACATTAAACACTGGGCTGCGCTTTGCCAACACCAAGCGCCACAGATTATTCCGTTATTAATTGATCGCTGGCTGGGTGAAAACCTGCGTTACGGTCAGGTGTAATCCTGCTTCATATTGGTTAATATGCGCCACCCAACCCGCCCATATTAAACGGACGCCCCATGACCGCTAAAAACCTGCTATTGATAATCGCATTCACCAGCGCCACGTTATTTGCTCACGCCGAAACCAAGTTCACCTTTTTTACCGAGCAATTTCCCCCATACAACATGACATCCGATGGCAAAGCCTTTGCCCATAAAGCGGAAAAAATCTCCGGCCTATGCACCGATGTGGTCAAACAAATGCTGCCCCACCTGCCTTACAAAACCCAAATTAAGCTACGTAACTGGGATTACAGCATCAGTAAGGTGAAGCAAAAAGTTAACCATGGTTTGTTTTGTACCGTGCGCTCAGATGAGCGAGAAGATAGCTTTTATTGGGTAGGGCCACTGACAGAGATACGTTGGACCCTGTTTGCTAAACCTGGCTCCGATATTCAGCTGGATTCATTAGAAGACGCTCGCAAGTACCGCATTGGTGGCTATAACGACGATGTCATGACCTTGTTCTTACAAAAAAACAAATTCAATGTGTCCTCTATTGCCAACGACAGCGTCAACCCAAAACGCTTGCTGCTTGGGCAAATTGACCTATGGATTGCCGATGAATTATCGGGCCCCTATGTGGCATCCGACAGCGCCGATATCGACGACCTAACGCCAGTGCTCTCGTTTAAAGAAACGCCGCTTTATTTAGCCATCAATAACCAAACCGATCCGAAGATTCTAAAAACCATTAATGATGCGTTTGAAAAAGTCCGCCAGTCGGGACAAATTGAAGTGATCGAACGCACCTACGGACGCTAAGACGGACAAACACGTCCCATGAGTCTGCACATCGGCACCTGGCTTTCGCCTAGGTGCCAAACAAAACATGAACCCCTGCACATTACCCATATACCAATGTGTCTAGTGGGCAGCGCTTCCTATAAGTCTTAAGTATAACCTCAATTAACCCTTGGCAGGGTCCATGGTGCCTAGAGGGATATCGACACATTTATCCCCTAAATCCTCTACACATCTATTTTAAAAGCGGACAAAATTCACGTCTATTCCCGCCTTTGTGCACTGTCAATCTTGCTTCCCTTGCCTATAGTTAAGAACAGGGTTTCAATTATTAGGCAGTCTTATGACCTTACCTAGCCGCGTGCAAAAAGTGTTAGACGAATGGCAGATCACCTATTGTGTTTCACAACCGAGTTCACCCATGTCCACAGCATCCACCAACTATCATGTCCTTACCCAACTGGCCATACTCGAAGACACCCATGGTCGGGTCCAAGTCATTCATCCCGCTAACCGTATTTTGGATTTGAACAAGGTATTTAAACAAACGGCCCGCGAATTGACCCCTGTGGATAAAGACAAGGTCGAGCGCATTCGACAAGGCTTAAACCTTGAGGCCATTCCAGCACTGCCCCAAGTCACAGGTTTTGAAACCTTAGTGGATCAAGCCCTGCTGGAACTGGACAACATGGTCATGGTGCTCGGTAAAGAGCAAGAATTACGCATCCCCAAAAACGATTTTCAAACCTTAGTCAGCAGTGCGCGCGTGGGGGATTATTGCGTGGACGTCCCTGAGGTGGTGCTACCTGAAACCCAATGGCAAAACAGCGATCGCGATCAAATTCACAGCGCCATCGAGAACTTCACCCAGCTGCGCATTAACCAACGCTTGGAAGAAACCCTCGATATGCCGCCCATGCCGGAAACCGCTCAAAAGATTATCGACCTACGCATGGACGAAGACGCCGAAACCGAAGAGCTGGCCAATCTGGTTGGCAAAGACCCAGGCTTAAGCGCCCAGGTGATTAGCTGGGCCAATAGCCCTTACTACGGCGTGAGTGGTTCCATTACCAATATCCAAGAAGCCGTGATTCGCGTGCTGGGGTTTGATCTTGTGATCAATCTTGCACTGGGTCTTTCCCTTGGCCGTACCCTCAGCGTGCCCAAAGATGGCCCTCAAGGGTACATTCCTTTTTGGCAGCAAAGCGTTTACACCGCCGCGTTAATGGCCGAACTATGCCGCGCGATTCCGGTAGAGCATCGCCCAAGCCAAGGGGTGGCGTACCTTTGTGGCTTATTGCATAACTTTGGCTATTTAATTTTAGGCCACGTCTTCCCGCCTCATTTCAGCATGATCAATCGCCACATTGAGGTGAATCCAAGCATCAACCGCTATTTCATCGAACAGCACTTGATGGGCATTACCCGCGAGCAAATTAGCAGCAGTTTGTTAAAGCAATGGAATTTACCACAAGATGTGTGTTGCGCGATTCGGTATCAGAATGAGCCAGAGTACGCAGGGGAACACAACATGCTCAGCAGCATGCTGTATGTCAGCGCTCGGTTATTACGCACAGAGCAATTAAACGATGCCCCGCTAGAAACCATTCCCCAGACGATGATTGATCGCTTGGGGCTGGATATGGTTAAGGCTGAAGCAGCCCTGACGAAGGTGATGGAGGCCAAGGACGATCTGCAGGAAATGGCTCGTCAATTACATCAAGGGTAACTTCTAAAGGCACGGCCAGAAGCTGTTCCCTTAACTGCGCAAAGTGTTCGCTAATGGCCAAAGACGTCGATTCCACCCAAGGATTAAGGCCCTTGGCCACATCCGCAAAACCTTTTAATTGGGCATTGTCGGTTTGACGGAAGCTGTAAAAGTAAAACGCGGCCAACTCACGCTTAAGCTGCAGGCGAACCTTTTCTTGTTGCATCAACCAGCGCTGTTCCACCGCGGTTTCCAGTTGCGCCACGGGAATCTGCGACAAGCCAAGTGCGTGACAGGTTTTCCACAGTTCTTTGCGTAATACAAAGTTCAATTGTTCAGACATATGCTGAATATCCGCCACCAGTTGCGTGCGCTCTGGGTTAGGGGTTTGCGTTTGCAGCTTAAAGAAATACTCTCTTAAAGACTCTCTGTCTTTCAACTTTAATGCGCTTTTTTCTAAAGTGTCACGGGTAGACCAAACCGGAGAGGCCCACTGGGCACTGCGGTCACGGCTTTGCTCCGCCAAGGCTTTTTCTAATTGGTTGCCCACTAAGCGTGTATCTAGAAATTGTATTCTGGGGGTAATTGCCGATTGCACATTGGGCTCTAACGCCATCACACAGGCTGGCTTAAGGGTTTGCCAAAACGGAGACATCTGCGCAGACAGGGATTCGATACTGCCACCGGCAGACGCCGCCCATAACCAGTTTGGCATCAGCATTAAAACAAACAACACACTGCGCATATCGCTACTTACCCTCTGAAGATGCAGCGGCATCATCCGATAACTGAATGGTGCGGTCATTAAACACGCCCTCATTCAATTGTTTCTCTGATTTCGCCACCACACAAGACACCGCCGCATCCCCTGTAACGTTGACGGCGGTGCGCATCATATCCAGTAAACGGTCTACACCAATGATTAATGCGATGCCTTCTACTGGTAAGCCCACTTGGGTCAACACCATCGACAGCATAACCAATCCAACCCCAGGTACACCCGCTGTACCAATAGAGGCAAGCGTTGCAGTGGCGATCACCGTGAGTAAATCCATGGAGGACAAATCAATGCCATAAGCCTGCGCAATAAAGACCGTAGCCACACCTTGCATAATGGCGGTGCCATCCATGTTCAGCGTCGCACCCAGTGGCAAGCTAAAAGAGGCAACGCGGTTATCCACACCTAAACGCTGCTCTACGGTTTTTAAGGTCACTGGCAAGGTGGCGTTACTGGAGGCGGTACTGAATGCAAACAGTTGAACTGCACGCATCTTGTATAAAAACGTCATGGGATTTAAGCGTCCCAACGCGCTCAGCAAGCTTGGGTAGACCACTAGGGCTTGCAGCAACAGGACCAGTACCACAGTGGCAAAATAAACCGATAATTCTTGAATGGCCCCTAAACCTTGGCGTGCAAACAGCGTAAATAACAACGCAAATACGCCATAAGGGGCAAATTTCATTAACATGGTGACAAGATTCAGCACCACGATATTCCAATCTTCAAAATGATCACGAATGCGCTGACCGGCTTCACCACTGTGATTCACCGCCATGCCCAGCAACAACGCAAATACGATGATTTGCAGCATTTTGCCTTCGGCCATGGCCGCAATCGGGTTACTTGGAAAGATGTCGACCATCACTTGAGCAAATGAACTGGCTTGATTAATTGTCACAGCCGCAGAGCTGGACAAGTTGGCGCCCACACCGGGCTCAAACAATAAGGCAAAGCCCATGGCCAAGGTAATGGCCACCGCCGTGGTAAATAAATACAGCCCCACGGTTTTGCCGCCTAAGCGACCCAGCTGTTTACCGGAACCTAAGCTGGCTGCGCCACAGACTAAGGACACCAGCACCAAGGGCACCACTAACAACTTAAGCGTGGCCACAAAGATTTTGCCCACAATAAAAAACAACCCGCCCACGAGCCATTCATCCAAAACCGTATCTAACCAAGGGTGCAGTCCCAATAACAACTGAGCGGCCGCGCCCAATAGAATGGCCAGTACCATGGCGAAAAGTATTTGCTGAGTAAGCCCGTGAGGATGCTTCATGCTTATTTCTTTTTATTGGGTTTTAGATATTTAGTTAGGCCTTGGAACCACATCACTTCTGCAAAGTTACCGCTGATCACAAGATCTTTATTCTGAATACCAGCCATAAACGCATTTTTATCTTTGGCCGTTAAGATCGCCATACCTGTGGCGGCATCTTTAAAACTCAGAGTAAAGGTTGGCTCTTTGGTTAGGCCCGCTGAGGATTTCACCTTACCATTTTTCACCGTAAAGTGGCGACCACTGCCGCTTTCGGTCTGAATTTGAAAAACCAAATCCTTACCATCAATATATTCCGCACACGCGGGGTTATTTTTCGCTGCTTTTTTCAGTAATTGGGCGAATGCCCATAGTAAAAACTTAAACTTAAACATGATTAGCCACTTTATTATTAATAATGAGAATGTAACAAACACGCGCAAAGCGCCGCGGCATCATACCATGGTCAAGGGCTGCATCAATCTTAGGAGGGGGTTTTGCCCAGCCCTGTTTTAAAAACAGGGCCTGAACAAGGAGGGGTTAGCCGTTTACTGCATCTTTTAAAGCTTTACCCGGTTTAAAGCCAACTGAGTTGCTCGCTTTAATGGTGATCGCTTCACCGGTTTGAGGGTTTTTACCTTGGCGTTCTGCGCGGTGCTTTTGCACGAAGCTGCCGAATCCAACTAGGCTCACTGGGTCATTCTTGCGCAAAGACTCAGTGATTTGATCTGTAATGATCGTGATGATTTCAGCGGCTTTATCTTTACTGATGTCCGCTTGGTCTGCTACATACGCAGCTAATTCAGGTTTACGCATATTACGGTCCGATTTTTTATTGTTGTTATCACGCCAGCATGGCTGGCAGTTCCTTGTTCAAAGCCATCTTTTCAGCAACACAGTCCCCGGTCAAGGCATAACCCAGCAATTTACCGCTAGAATCCTTAAAAAGCGCCTTAATATGTGGACTTTGGCCATCTATTTGCCATTCGCCTTCACTGTTTTCTAACGGTGGGCAGGTGACAATTGGCAAACTCGGGGTTTTCACCATGACCGGCATCACCGGATATTTCACCGGTGTATCGGTGCCCGCTAGGGTTTTTGCCAATGCTCTTGCGCCATTCATCAGCGGTAAAACATATAACAAATTCAGGCCCGCCACTTCGGCACAGTCACCCAACGCATACACATTCGGCGCGCTGGTTTGCAGTTGCTGATTGACGACGATGGCGCGGTTCACTTCGATCGCGGCAGCTTGGGCCAACGCCACGCGAGGTTTTAAGCCCACCGCGCTGAGCATCACATCCGCTTGAATGCTGGTGCCATCGGATAAGTGGGCGCTGAACTGATCACCCTCTTTGGTCACGGATGTCACCGCTTTCTCTAAGTGCAGTGTCACACCCAGGGCTTCAAGTGCAGGAACCAAAGCTTCACCACATGGGGCAGGCACCAAACGAGATAGTGGCTGTGAATCCGGTGCCACCAAATCCACCGCAAAACCTGCGCTGGCCAAATCGTGGGCGTATTCACAGCCCACAAGTCCCGCTCCCATCACCAAGACGCGTTTTTTGCCTTGTACGGCATCATGGAACTTGGCGTAATCCATCAAGTCGTTCACATGATAAAGGTGTTCAGCGCCTTCAATTGGCAGCTGAAACGGCTCGGCACCTAAGGCTAAGACTAAATCCCCATAAGCCAAAGCGTCATCACCCAACATCATCACTTTTTCAGCTGGGTTGATGGCGGTAATGGTTTGATGGGTGCGAATTTCAATTTTAAGTTGTTCAGCCATGGCCCCAGCATCATTCATGGCAAGACCATCGGCGTCTTTGCCCTTACTGAATCCGGTGCTAAGCATCGGCTTAGAATATTGACGACCATCGTCTGCGGTAACCATGATCACTTCTCGCTCGGCATCAGCCTTACGAAATTCTTTAACCAAGTTATAACCCGCTAAACCGGTTCCGATTACCACTAGAGGTGCCGTCATAATAAGCCTTCTTTTTATTAGAACGTCTCACCAAAAAGCACTTGGCCGACGTTACATTCTGATATTGCTGCGCTGTTCGTCACCGCTAGGTGACTGCTGGCGTTAAATGAGCTGACTGCTTGGTGTAGCACAGTTAGCCCACTAGACCTGTAGCAATGAGGATGAATCGTGATTAGATTTCAATCATCTCAAAATCATCTTTGCCTACGCCACAATCTGGGCATAACCAATCTTCAGGCACGTCGCCCCAACGGGTTCCAGGCTCTAAACCTTCTTCCGGGCAACCTGCTTCTTCATCATAAATCCAACCGCAAACAATGCACTGCCACTTTTTGTAATCTTGAGCCATAAATTCTCTCCCAATTTTTAGCGACGAACCTTACCCAAAACTTTTGCCCTACACAAATAATCTGTTCGGTTTGTACCAATTTAGACATTTAAAGTCACTGCGGCTTGATCCAAACCAAGACTGACCGCGCATTTAGTGCGTGAAACCCTATGTTGACTTGATTTAAGTATCGGATTGAGCCATTGTGCGCCGATCAAAAAGTAAGGCTGTTCCATGCTCGCGTTATCCACTTCTTTTCGACAACAACCTTGGCAGGGGCTTGCTCCCATGCCGCGCAGTATTGTGGATAATCCTTGGCGAAACTGGTTACTCGACAGTGGTTCTCTCACTCAGAATGTGAGAGATTTAGCCCCAGGCCGCTTTAGCTTACAGCTGCTCGATCGCCGCTTTGGTCGACCATCTTTGTCTGAATGCAAAGCGTTAAATATCCAGCCTCGCCATGAAGCCTACATTCGCGAAGTCACACTGTGTATTGACGGCCAAGCGCAGATTTACGCCCGCAGCATTATTCCACGAAGCACCCTAACCGCCAGCGAACGACAATTACTCACACTGCAAAATAAACCGTTGGGCGAATTCTTATTTGCCCATAAAAATATGCGCCGCGGCCCCATTGAAATTAAACAAGGTCAGCTTAACGATGAAACCGTTTGGGGGCGTCGATCCATTTTTTACGTGAACGACAAACCGCTGCTGGTTTGTGAATACTTTTTACCCAGCTTGCTACAGGTTAAACGCAATTAAGGATAGAATATTGGCACACTTGAATTTGGTTTCATCATGAATTGGCTTACCGATCGCTTTCCAAAATTGCCTTTTTACATCCAACTAATGCGTTTAGATAAACCCATTGGTATTTACCTGTTGTTATGGCCCACCCTGTGTGCCTTATGGATTGCTGCAGATGGCCATCCAAGTGTCAGCCACGTCTTTATTTTTGTGGCAGGTGTGGTGTTAATGCGCAGCGCAGGCTGTGTGATCAATGACTACGCTGACCGTCATGTGGATGGACATGTAAAGCGCACCCAGCATCGCCCACTTGCGCAAAAAGTAATCACTGAAAAGCAGGCTTTAATGCTGTTTATTGGCTTGTGCATCAGTGCATTCATCTTGGTTCTGTTCACCAATGCCTTCACGGTTTACTTATCGTTTGGCGGCTTACTGCTGGCCTTCATGTACCCATTTATGAAGCGTTATACGCACTTACCTCAAATTGTCCTTGGTGCCGCATTTGCTTGGGCGGTGCCCATGGCCTTTGCCGCCGAACAAAACACGCTACCGGATGTGGTCTGGTTGCTTTATGTGGCCACGGTTACGTGGACGGTGGTGTATGACACCCAGTACGCCATGGTGGACCGGGACGATGATTTAAAGATTGGCGTGAAAAGTACGGCTATCTTATTTGGTGACGCTGACAACCTGATCATTGGTGCTTTACAGGTGATCACCCTGATTAGCTGGCTGATGATCGCCAATACCATTGGCGCAAGCTGGCCTGTATACCTTGCCATTGCCATCAGTGGCGGCCTATTTGCCTATCATCAAATGTTGACCAAAAACCGTGATCGCGATTTGTGCTTTAAAGCCTTCTTGCACAACCATTGGGTTGGCGCCGTGCTATTTGCCGGCTTATTTGTGCACTATCTGATGGCTTAACTGTTTTATTGAGTGGTAGAGAAGCGTATGTCACATATCTGTCATACTTACGTTGTGTAATATGCTTGTCATTAAATAAAAAATTAGAGCAGCCTCTATGAAGCAACAGGGAAAAAAAATCTTAATCGTGGATGACGAAGCGTCTATCCGCGAGATGATTGCAGTGGCATTAGAGATGGCCGGCTACGAATGCTTAGAAGCCAGCAATACTCAAGACGCCTACAGTTTGATTGTGGATGAAAGCCCAGAAATGGTTCTGCTGGATTGGATGCTGCCTGGCACCAGTGGTCTTGAATTTGCGCGCCGTTTAAAACGTGATGATCGCACCGCAGAAACCCCGATTATTATGCTGACCGCCAAGGGCGAAGAAGATAATAAGATCTTGGGCCTGGAAGCGGGCGCTGACGATTACATTACCAAGCCGTTTTCCCCTCGCGAATTAGTCGCTCGTCTTAAGGCCGTTCTGCGTCGTAGCACTCCGGCTGGCATAGAAGACCCCATTTCTGTTGAAGGCTTAATCCTCGATCCGGTTTGCCACCGTGTCAGTGCCAACGATGCCCCTTTAGACATCGGCCCCACTGAATACCGCCTGTTACAATTTTTCATGACACACCAAGAACGCGCCTACAGCAGAACCCAATTGCTGGACCAAGTATGGGGTGGTAACGTCTACGTTGAAGAGCGCACAGTTGATGTGCATATTCGTCGATTACGTAAAGCATTGGGTAGTAACTACGAGCACCTCATTCAGACCGTTCGCGGCACGGGCTATCGTTTTTCTACTAAGGCGTCATAACGCACATTTCGTTTTTTTGTTTGGTATCTTGTTTATATGAAGCATGATTGGCGCTCCGCCATCCGCCGACTGATTTTTAACTTGGCACTCGCATTTGTAGTGGGCTGGAGCCTAGATATTCTGGCTTACACCCTAATGCTCACATTGGGCTTATATCTCGCTTGGCATTTACGCCAATTGCATAAGCTGCAGCAGTGGCTCACCAGCCGCGACACAGAAGAGCCACCCACCAGTCATGGTCTATGGGGCAGTATCTTCGATGACGTGTATCGCCTTCAGCGCCGCCAAGAAAAATCGAAAAACAAACTCAAGGCCATGCTAAAACGTGTGCAAGACAGTACGGCCGCCCTTAAAGATGGCGTATTGATGGTGGACAGCAATGGCAATCTAGAGTGGTGGAACCACGCCGCCAATACCCTGCTCGGCTTACAAAACAGCAAAGACATTGGCCAAGCCATTACTAACTTGGTTCGCCATCCGGAGTTCAAAGCCTACTTTGATAAAACCCATTACGATGCGCCCCTTGAAATCACCAGTCCTATTAATAACGATGCCATTTTAGAGTTCCACATCACCTTGTTTGGGCGTAAAGACCGTTTAATTGTGTGCCGTGATATCTCGCACCTGCATCAGCTTGAAGCCATGCGCCAAGACTTCGTGGCCAACGCCAGCCATGAACTGCGCACACCTCTGACGGTGATATCCGGATACTTGGAAACCTTCATCGACTATCAAGACACCTTCCCCCCTCGTTGGGGACGCGCTTTACAGCAAATGCATGAGCAAAGTCAGCGCATGCAAAACCTGATCGACGACTTATTAGTACTGAGCCGCTTAGAAACCAATCATGGCCAAGAAAACAGCCAGGTGGCGATTGAGCCGTTACTCAAAGCACTGGTGCACGACGCGCAATCTTTAAGCGCTGATAAACATCACATCATACTATTGGATTGCGAAGATTTTGATTTGCTGGGCGTTGAAACAGAGCTGTCCAGTGCGTTTGGCAATTTGATATTTAATGCGGTGAAGTACACACCCGAAAACGGCGAGATCCGTGTGCGCTGGTGGCAAGATACCTCAGGCTTGCACCTTGAGGTGAAAGACAATGGCTTGGGGATCGACCCTAAACACATCCCACGCTTAACCGAGCGGTTTTATCGCGCAGACCCAAGTCGACACAGCGATACCGGTGGTACAGGGCTTGGCTTAGCCATCGTAAAACACACCTTGCTTCGTCATGATGGGCATTTGCATATCAGCAGTCAGCTGGGTAAAGGCAGCAGCTTTACCTGCCATTTCCCGGTGTCCCGTAAGGTGATACGCTCGCAATTAAGCCAAGCGTAAATCAGCATTCTCTTTTCTGGTGCTATCGGACTTTGGCAACAAATTTTGATAGTGCCGCAAGTTTCTCAGGGTCTTCATCTTCATAGCGCACCAGTAAGTTAAAGAGCTCCCCATCGATTCGTTTGTCTGGTGAACTTACTGCGCATACAAAGCAATTCACCCGTGCCACGATGTCTTCCTCTTTACTGACAATATCCACTACCACCTGGTCAAATAACCCAGGGACCCCTTGATCCCGTTTCACGACCAGCATCATTTCGTTCAGGTTAATGTCTTTAACAATGCAACGCAGTTCTTGCCCCTGTGACGTTCTCACGTGAGCCAGCGCCATGGATTTATTAGCGCCTTTTTTGGCTTTCGGTTTATCCACCAATTGCGCAGAAGGGGCGGCACCGGCTAGCAGGTTTGCACTGGCCGCAGACGGCTTCGCTTTGGCTGGGGGCGCTTGCGCGCCGGTTAATAAGCTGGCGTTGTTCGATGGCGCTTGAGTGGGCTTGGCCGGAGCCGCGCCGGTTAGTAGGCTGGCGTTGTCGCTTTGCTGGGCTTGTCGAGCCGTTTGCATTGGGCTCATTTTGTAAAACTTATAAATCAAACGGGCAAGCTTGGTACCCAGTTGCTCGTTATTAAAGGGTTTGCCGATGTAATCATTCACTCCGGCTTCAACCGCTTTAACGATATGGCTTTTTTCCGAGCGGCTGGTGATCATCATAAACGGCACTTTTTCGTAACGCTCTTCTGTGCGCATCCATTGCAATAACTCAAGGCCGCTCATATTGGGCATTTCCCAATCGCAAAGCAGCACATGATAAGTGCCCGATTTCATCTTAGTTTGCGCCTGCAGACCATCCGCAGCATCATCTACTTGGCATGATGGAAACTGAGCTTTTACTGCCTTGCGCACCAGATCTCGAATAAACCGAGCATCGTCGACGACTAAAATATTCAGTGCCTTCATGGCCACTCCAATTTGGACTCCTCATTTCAGAGTAGCACAGGATTTTCAGCCTATTGGCGCAATCAGGGGTAAATAGCGTGAGGTTATGAGAGCATCAAAGCGAAAGGTTGGTTGCCACTAAACGCAGGTGACTGGCGCTGACGCCAATTTGTTTTAATGGCACGCCTCGAAACTGTAAATCCTGCTTCACTAAGGCTTGTAAGCCCATCACCACGTCATCTGGGCAGTTTAACCCCGCATAGATGCCCTGAATCAGCCCTTTTGGAATTTTACAGTTAACGACCCCATCTTTAGATTGATCTGCCACGGTTGAGGGGCGAACAAGTCGCGTCTCCTGCCCAAATGCAAAATGCTCAGCCCGAGTAAACAAAGCAGGGAAAGGTTGCTGCTTAGACGGCATAGGTGGGCGCGCATCGTCATATTGCAACGGTGCAAGCAGTTGCGGTTTTTGTGCATAGTTCGAGGCTTGTAGGTACGCGTGGTCATCATTCAGTTGCAGCGCAATTCCCTGATGATTGTACCCAACCGACTGCCACAGACCGCTTAAATAAATTTGCCTGAATAAGCGCAGCACAACCACTTTATCGTATTGATCTAATGAAGCCAGCCCCAGCTGTTTTGGGGATTTGGGTCGTTGAATTTGCTTCTCGATGTCCGCCCTATTTTGCTGGGCTTGAGTCAGATAATACTCAAACGTCACCATGGCTTGAATATGCGGCTCAAGGGCGTGATAACTTTTCTCCATGGCTGTGCGAAATTCGCTATCACTCAACGGCTGATCGGCCCTTGGTTGATGCACGCGTTTATTAATTAAATACGGATCATCCAATTGCCCAGCCGTCATAAATGGTAAGCGCAACTGCTTGAGCAAGGGTAAATCTTGGTAAGAAATAAAAGCAAACATAGGCATTCAATTGTTTTTTATAGTGTAGTCACAGCTCAGCACAAGCGCCTAGTAAGCAAATGCCTAACTGGCTTGTAAGATATTTCCTACACGGATTGTGAGAAATAAGAATAAATTACTACAAGACATCGTATCAAATAAAACCCAGCTGCCCTGCAGGCACCATCAATGCTTGCTTGTTATCAATCGAATGAATTTCACACATCTTGATTGCTCAGTTTAGAGCCAGACAAAACGTTGTTTTTTGCTAAATTAGACCTCGTTCAGGACGAACCAATAAGGATGCCAGTTACGGATTACTGGTTAACACGGAAGTGTGACGAAGGATTGATAGACCGCTATTGGAAGGTGGACCTAGGGTGCTTTGGCAGGAAATAGCTAGGATTGGATGTTTCCTGTCACTTTAGCCTCCACCGCTTTTTTAAGGATGATAAAAAAGCGTACAAATAGAACGGATGCAATTGGAAGGTACTCACCTGTTAGGGTGTGTTAGCAACCAATAACTAGGATAGTTATTCGCTGTTAATTTAGCTTCCACCGCTTTTTTAAGGATGATGAAAAAGCGCATAAATAGAACGGATGCAATTGGAAGGTACTCACCTGTTAGGGTGCGTTAGCAACCAATAACTAGGATAGTTATTCGCTGTTAATTTAGCTTCCACCGCTTTTTAAGGATGATGAAAAAGCGCATAAATAGAACGGATGCAATTGGAAGGTACTCACCTGTTAGGGTGCGTTAGCAACAAATACCCAGGATGGCTATTTGCTGTGATTACCCTCCACCGCTTTTCAGGATGAAAAGTTGGCGTTAACGGATGAACAACGGATTAAGCGTGTATTTCTCGGATGAAGTACACCATAAAAGATCATCGGATGATCCATCGTCAGGACGACGAATCAGGATGTTAGACTTCAAGGATGATGAATTCAGCAACGCATGATGCGCTTGAAACCAAGGATTGGTTTAATGCTGAACCCTCTCTTTTCCCCCCAAAAAAACTTACCAAAGTGTATTCAACCACATGGCCAAACGCTGAGACGCTCGGTTTAACTGCTGCTGCATAATACTATCCGCCATCACTAAGTATTCTTCACTCAACGGCTGATTTTCTGCTGCCAAATACACCGATTTAACCGTGATAGCATGACTCTCTTCAGCCCAAGCAACTGGGTTCGCACTGCTAATATTGGTTTGATTGGCCCGAATTTTTTGTGCACCAGAACGCACCTCTTTATCAAAGCGCTTCACCAATTGGTTATCCCAAAACCTATGTAAGCTCACGCTCTTGCCTTGGTACTTAATTTCGTACCAATTACCGCCTCGGTCTTCATACAAGCCCGCATGTAATGGCTGATGAACATCGGCAATTAAATGTATCAACATACGCAAAGCAAGGGTTCGTTCTTTTTCACTGCCGGTTTTTGCAATGCGACTAAAATCTTTAATCGCTTCTACTACGCATTTATTTTTTTTACAGTCGCGGGATTTCACATAATTGCGGGCCGATTTAGGCATGTTCACATAGTGCAACGGTTTCAGATAATTAAAATCTTCATTACTTTTAATATGGTCAGCCCAAACACTGGCTTTAATAAAGTTCTCTTCACCTACTCCCAATAAGCGCTCCACGCTTTGCTTGGCAAACGGCGTTAATTGTTGCCAAGCCGCGGCCGCCACCATTTTATGGCCAAGATCGCTAAACGCGCAGGCCCATTGGCTAAAAATCAGTAAGGATACAAACACAATTTTTTTCATGGCATCTTTTTATTGTTTTTATGAATCAGGTCAGTATAGAGACAGACAAGGGGGCTTTAAAGCCGCCCTAGCCCTTTTTATGGAAACGCTCCGCCAATACACCCAATACAACAAACGCTCCCACCACCACGGGCGCAAAGAGCGTACTGGGTAAACGATGAATGAGCTGGTTAACCTGTGACGCCCCCCAAACCGTCAACGCCCCATAGCCAAGAGTACACAGCACCACGAACGCAGTGATTCTCACCAGAAACGGATAGGGCTTAACAAAGATACGGACGGTTTTATTAATGGCATCTCCGTATATCACCAATAAGGTGGCTACAAAGGCCACCGATAGTTGCAGGCTGTAAGGTTTTAGCCATTGGTTTGCTTGTAACAGCAAGTCTGTTATCCAGTTCATTTCCATCTCCTAAATTCACTTCGTAAGCTTAGGATAAATGGACCATGGCAGGATTTTGATGTGTAGAATTTTGTAATACGGAATTTTGACTCATTACGATTTGCAGAAAATATCAGGTGTAACATATTGCTTTTAAAGCATTTTTTATTTTACTCCTGTAGATACATTCGGTAATGGATGCCATTGAGCTATTAATTAGCGCTCATCTATATCTGAACAATCTAGATAGCCCCTTCTTCGTAGAACAGTTTGTGCCACACTTCGAATCATTAAAAAAGAAACGGACTGTTGCATGAAAAATAACTATCGATTGGGGGAGCTACTCACCAGCAGAGGCGTCATTTCCCAAGCTCAGCTAGAAGAAGCTCTGATATACCAGCAACACCACCAGTTAACCCTTGGTAAAGCGCTCGTTGCCCTAGGCTATACCAATCGCGCCAAGGTTCACCGCACGTTAGTCAAACAACACTGGCTGCGCCGAGTGGCTGCCATCTCTGCTCTTGTGATGGCCCCGTTTTCATTTTGTCATGGCAATAACGAACTGGAACAGCTTCCTGAATACTCTTACACCCAGGTAGCGCAAAGCCCTTGCCCACTTCAAGCAATTGAAAGCCAGTATGGCTTTGACACCAGCGCGCAAGACCTAGACACAATACAAGCCGCTACAGCTGCTTTATGGTATGTGTCACAGGGGGGCATTGATAATGGCGGACTCAGTGATGTGCCTGTGCAACTGAATTTAACCAGTGATGGCTTTGAAAAAGGTGTGTCGCTAAACGTAAGTGTGCGCTTTTAATCGTTAGAGCTCGTCCGTTCCCACAGAATTCAACAACATGCCAGCCCGTTTGTGAAAGCAAACGGGCTTTTTTTTTGCGAAAAAAACCGTGCTCGAAAGATAGAAATAGTGGTCGCGGGCGCTCAATGAATAACGTGCATGAAACGATGTAACATTAAATTGAAAAACCATCAGGCAAAAAAAAGCCCGTTTGCTTTCACAAACGGGCTTTTAAATAAATGGTGCCGACACCAAGAGTCGAACTCGGGACCTACTGATTACAAGTCAGTTGCTCTACCAACTGAGCTATGTCGGCACAGAAGTGGGGCGCATTTTATGGAGAACTGGCTTCGGGGTCAAGCCTTTCCTCACTGTTTTTTTAGGTTTTTTTCAAATACTTTCAAAGGCTTAGGTTTTGCTGGGGATTTACCCGCCAAAATGCTGAATCTTCGCCTTCATTTTCAGCGGGCTACTTATCGACCACGCGTTCCATTTCATCAATGCTGATGTGGCGTACATCTTTACCCTTTACAAGGTAGATGACGTTCTCAGCAATGTTACGAGCGTGGTCGCCAATACGCTCTAGGGCGCGTAGAGACCAGATGACATTCATAACGCGTTTAATCGAACGCGGATCTTCCATCATGAACGTCACCATTTCACGCATGGCACTTTCGTATTCGCGATCCACATCCTTATCTTCTTGGGCAACGGCAAAGGCGGTATCCACATCTAGGCGGGCAAAGGCCGTTAGCGCGTTTTGAGTCATACGACGCACGCGATCACCAATGTGGCGAATTTCAACATAACCACGTGGGGACTCACCCTCTTCGCATAGCTTCATGGCCTGACGGGCGATTTTCGCGCTTTCATCACCAATACGCTCAAGATCGTTTACGGCTTTACTGGCGGCAATCACTAAACGTAAATCACTGGCTGCCGGTTGGCGACGAGCAATAATACGGGTGCATTCTTCGTCGATGTCGATTTCCATCTGGTTAATGCGCTTATCTGTGGCGCGCACGTTCACCGCAAGCTCACTGTCGGCTTCAATCAAGGACTTAATGGCATCCCCTACTTGTTGCTCAACCAAGCCACCCATTTCTAGTACGTGGCTTTTTACGCGCTCTAGTTCATCGTTAAATTGCTGACTGATGTGATCAGTATGCGCATCGTTTGTTAAATCCATCTGTGTCCCCTTCGCTATGTCTAGCTGAATGCGTTTTCCCAGCGCCGTATCGGCCGCTTTTATTTTCTATCTAATTTATCTGCCAAAGTGGATCCTTGATCTCACTTGGGTCTAACTTAACCAAATGAAACCCTAGCCATAACGACCTGTAATGTAATCTTCAGTCTGTTTCTTCTGTGGATTAGTAAACACTTGGTCAGTATCACCAAATTCAATCATGTCACCCATGTACATGAAAGACGTATAGTCGCTAACACGAGCGGCTTGTTGCATGTTGTGGGTTACGATGGCGATGGTGAAATCGTTTTTCAGTTCGTGAATCAGCTCTTCAATTTTCAGCGTTGAAATAGGATCCAGTGCCGAGGCCGGTTCATCGAGTAAAAGCACTTCCGGTTTTACTGCAATGGTGCGAGCAATGACCAAACGCTGCTGCTGACCACCGGACATGCCTAGGGCGCTTTCGTGTAGACGGTCTTTTACTTCATTCCAAAGGGCGGCGCTCTTTAAAGCCCACTCAACCGCTTCGTCAATTTGACGCTTTTTATTAATGCCCTGAATACGCAGACCATAAGCCACGTTTTCATAAATACTTTTTGGGAACGGGTTTGGCTTCTGAAACACCATCCCCACGCGACGACGTAGCTCAGCTACATCCACACCTTTTTGATAGATGTTTTGATCGTCCAATAAGATTTCGCCGGTAATGCTACAGCCATCTACCAAGTCGTTCATACGATTAAAACAGCGCAGTAATGTGGACTTACCACAACCTGACGGCCCAATGAACGCAGTTACGCGTTTCTTCGGAATGATCATATCAATGCCGTGAAGCGCTTCTTTTTCACCATAGCTTAGACGCAAGTCGTTTACTTTCAGCGCTGGAATTTCTTTGCTGATATCCAGATGCTTAGATTCACGACCCATGGAGGATATATCGAGACTGTGGCCTTTTTGCTCTGTTGTTTGTGTCATAATTTCATTCACTATAATTTTAAATTCTGCTCTGTGTCTTTCACACGCTTATGTCTTTCTAATCTGAAACACCGCTTCTGCGTATCCATGCGCACGCGGTGTTCGTACATCCTATTGTCACATCTCTAGTGATTTGTATTTCTCACGTAGATGGTTACGGATATAGATCGCAGATAAATTCAATAAGGCGATCACAATTACTAATAATAAGGCCGTGGCGTATACCAATGGACGAGCCGCTTCAACGTTGGGGCTCTGGAAACCCACGTCGTAAATATGGAAGCCAAGGTGCATGAATTTTTGATCAAGATGCAAAAACGGATAGTTACCGTTTAACGGTAAAGTTGGGGCTAGCTTCACCACGCCCACCAACATCAATGGCGCTACTTCGCCAGCGGCACGGGCAACTGCAAGGATGACACCTGTCATCATGGCCGGGCTTGCCATGGGTAAAATAACACGGGTTAGGGTTTCCCACTTGGTGGCACCCAATGCCAAAGAACCTTCGCGAATCATACGCGGAATACGGGCTAAACCTTCTTCAGTGGCAACAATCACAACCGGCAGGGTTAACAAGGCCAAGGTGATCGAGGCCCATAACAAACCAGAGGTACCAAACGTCGGTGAAGGTAAGGCTTCAGGGAAGAACAACTCATCAATGGTGCCCCCTAAAAAGTAGACAAAGAAACCCAGACCAAATACACCATAAACAATGGATGGCACACCGGCTAAGTTATTTACTGCAATTCGAATCACCTTGGTGATCGTACCTTGCTTGGCATATTCACGAAGATACACAGCGGCCACCACACCCAAAGGGGTTACCATGATGGCCATTAGAATCACCATCAATACTGTGCCGAAAATGGCAGGGAATACACCGCCTTCGGTGTTGGCTTCACGGGGGTCGTCACCTAAGAACTCGCCCACTTTCGAAAAGTAATGACCGACTTTTTCAAAGAAGCTCATATTATTTGGTTCAAACGCACGCACCACTTCAGACATTTTAATATGCACACTTTGCCCACCCATTTCGATGGCGGTAAAGTGGTCACGGGCCAATGCCGCATAAAGCTCATTAAGCTGCGCTTGGTAACCTTGGTACTCAGCATCGAGGGCTTGACGCGCTTGTTCTAACTCGGCTTTTTGTTCTTCGCCGTAACTATTTTTTAACTCATAAGAACGCTGCTTTAAACGTAGACGTTCAATTTCATAGTTGATCGCGCCAATATCGTGCTTTTGAATATCCATGATTTCATCATGGATCGCTAATGCACGCGCAATTAAGGTTTGAAAATGCTGCCATGCGTTGTCATGGTCTTGCTGACCATCTGCAACCAGAGTTTCACCTTCATACACCTTATCTAAAAAGCCGTAAAAATTACCCCATTCACGACGCTCGATAGCCATGGCTTTTTCAGGGTAGTCAATATCACTTAGGTGGTGCTCAAGCACCCAGCGGAAGTCGCCACCATAGACATCACGGTTACCGACTTTAATCAAAATACGCTTGGCTTCTAGGGCTCCGTCTTCGGTATTCAAACCAATGGCTTTTAGCTGCGACTGGGGCACCATTTCGCTATCGCTTACCTGTCCCATCACAATCGCAGGTGTGTTACCCGGCAATGTATAAGTGGCCTCCATGATTTTACCAGGCCAAAAATGCACAAGGCCTTTTGCTGCAATAAAACCAATTAGACCCAACACCATTATGATACTGATGGCGACGGCACCGGCATTTAACCAAATAAATGGTGAGCCGGATTTAATCCATTCTTTAACTGAAACTCTCATGAATCGATCTCCTACAACTGACCGTATTTAGTGCGTAAACGCTGACGTATGGTTTCAGCTGCGGTATTGAATACAAAGGTAAACAAGAACAAGACAAAACCGGTTAGGAACAGAATGCGATAGTGGGTACTGGCCACTTCCGATTCTGGAATTTCCACCGCGATATTGGCGGCCAAGGTACGCATGCCTTCAAAAATATTCATATCAGTAATCGGTGTATTACCGGTGGCCATTAATACGATCATGGTTTCACCCACTGCTCGGCCCAGACCAATCATTAAGGCTGAGAAGATACCTGGGCTTGCGGTTGGCAGCACGACCTTAATCATGGTTTGCCAAGGCGTCGCACCCAATGCAAGCGAGCCATAGGTAAGTGACTTAGGCACACTAAAGATGGCGTCTTCTGCAATGGAGAAAATCGTTGGGATCACCGCAAAGCCCATGGCAAGGCCAACGATCAAGGCATTACGCTGACTGAAGGTCACGCCTAGGTCGTTGTTCAACCAAGTGGTCATGGAGCCGCCGAAGAATAAACTCTCAAGGGCTGGGCTAAATTGAATGGCCACGTACACGGCTAAAATAATCACGGGAATCAATAGCAGTGAATCCCAACCATCGGGCACCGCGTGGCGAATCTTGGCGGGCAAATTGACCCAGGTGAAACCAAACACCAACATGGCGATCGGCACCACGATCATCATAATAAAAATGCCCAGCAAATTATTTTCAATAAACGGCGCTAATACCAAACCGGCAAGAAAACCCAAAATAACCGTTGGCAGTGCTTCCATTAATTCAATAATCGGTTTTACTTTTCGACGCAGAGCCGGAGCCATGAAATATGCGGTATAAATTGCGCCAGCAATGGCCAGTGGTGCGGCCAACATCATGGCATAAAATGCACCTTTTAACGTACCAAACACCAAGGGCACCAAGGAATACTTAGGTTCAAAGTCAGATGATGAAGACGAGCTCTGCCAAGTGTATGTGGGTTCTTCATACCCCTCATACCAAACCTCATCCCACATAGATGACCAAGAGATCTCAGGGTGATCATTGTCCACTTTAAAGTGGGTGATCTTGCCGTCGGCGGTTTCGATTAATAAATCTTTGGCACGTGGGCTGATAGTAAGATTAACGATTTCGCTATCCACTAATTTTTCATTAAATAAGGTGCGGTGGGCCGTACTGTGGAAAATGGCTACGTGGCCCTCAACACTGGCAACAAAAAAGCCTTTACGACGCTGCTCAGTTGAGATGGCTTTTACTTCACCGTGTTGCATTTCAAAGTTACGAACTTGTTGTAAGCGCCACTTACCGTCTTTACGCGCCATAAACCATTGGCTAACTTGGCCCGTGCTGGTACCAATTAAAAGGGAGTTTTCACCCAATAACATATCAAGACTGGTGATGATGCCCACGTCATCCAATGTCACCGTTTGCTCGAGGGTTTCACTGTTTAAATTAATCACGTGCAATAAACGCTGATCGGCCAGTACAAACATCCAGTTCATACCTTGATCCACTTCAACTTGATTAATGCGACCCGATATTTTTGGCAGGTTAACTACTTCTGATTCAAGTACCACTTCGTCGGTTAAGAAATCCACATCTTTATTAAAGCGCGTAACGTGAAGCTGGCCTTGTTCATCAATGGCCGCCAGTACTAATGCATCTTCGCCATCACGTAAGGTAATATTGTTCACGGCTGTGGGTTCGTCGAAGATTTTTAGTGGCGCTTCGCCATATGGGAAGTCCACTTTTGGTGTAATGAGTCGAACATCGTTCGGATAGGTAATACGATAGTTGTGCTTGGCAATAAACACATCGCCTTCTTTATTCACAAACGCCATTTCACGGGACGCCTGTGTATTAATATCGTATGCACTGATGTCGCCTTGTAAGGGCAAACGATAGTTTTTAATCACATCGCCGTTTTCCACCGCGAAGAATGTGAAGTCACCATTTTCTTGAATTCGCAATGCCACTTCGGCTTGCTCTTCCATGGCCAGTAATAAGGTTGGAGATTGCGCTGAACTTTGTTCACCCGGAATATTGTAGCTACTGAGTTTTTCCACATCAGCGGGCACAAACATCGGTGCCACTTCATAAAGCAGATAAAAGAAAATTAATAGCACAGCACCGATAATGCTTAAGCCACCAACGGCAATACCCACTTTTGCAAGCTGGTCTTTAATCGCACGGCCTTTACGATGACGTCTCAAGGCGGGCGTATCAAAATTGATTTCAGGTGTTGAAGGCGTACTCATAATTCGCTTTATCACTTTGTTAGCTAAAACGGCGGGCCATTGTAACGGCTCATCCGAATGTTATATACATAACGGGTTTATCAAACACGCTAACGGGGGATCAATCCCCCGCGCGTTTTTTACTGCATGATCATTAGCTAGCGATTACAAACCTAGGCTCTTAAGCGTTTTCTTAACCACTTTTGCTGGTAATGGGATGTAACCATCTTTCGCTACGATGTCTTGACCTTGCTGAGACAAAATCATTTTTAAGAACTCACGCTCGATCGGTGCTAGTGCGCCATTTGGCTTCTTGTTCACATAAACGTACAAGAAACGAGAAAGCGGGTAGCTGCCGTTTACTGCGTTTTCAGGTGTCGCAGAAACATACTTGCCACCTTTTTTAGATAAAGGCACCGCACGAACACTTGAGGTTTGGTAACCCATACCTGAGTAACCCACGCCATTAACAGATGAAGAAACCGCTTGCACAACCGATGCAGAACCTGGCTGTTCTTTTACGGTGTTTTTGAAGTCACCTTTACATAGGGCGATTTTCTTGAAGTAACCGTAAGTGCCGGATACAGAGTTACGACCGTAAAGTTCGACTTTTTTACCGCTCCAAGCGCCGTCTAGACCTACATCACCCCAGGTATCCATTGACTTAGCCACGCCACATTTACGAGTACGAGAGAAGATGGCATCCACTTCCTTCATCTCTAAGCCTTTAATTGGGTTATCTTTGTTTACAAATACCGCAAGGGCATCAATTGCAACCGGAACCGCTGTTGGCTTGTAGCCAAATTTGTTTTCGAAAGACTCAATTTCTTTATCTTTCATTTTGCGGCTCATAGGGCCTAGGTTTGAAGTACCTTCCGTCAGCGCTGGTGGCGCAGTCGAAGAACCCGCCGCTTGAATCTGAATGTTTACATTTGGGTATTCACGTTTAAATTGTTCAGCCCATAATGTCATCATATTCGCTAGGGTGTCAGAACCCACACTGGATACGTTACCGGATACACCGCTTGATTTGGTGTAAGCAGGAATGTCAGCATCCACAGCCGCCATCGCTGGCAAGCTAATGGCGCTGGCCACTAAAGTCATTGATGCAAGTAGTTTTGTTAGTTTCATTTGCTCTCTCCTTCTGGAGTTATTCGCTTTATGTACGCTACCTAATATATTTCACATATGTGACAGTAATATTACAGACTGTCATACAAATCCTAACCAGTGAGATTGGCGGGTTTCTTCCAAAATCAGTTCAAACCTGCATGATGCCTACTACTTCCTACGGATTAGCCCTCACAGCCCGATAAAACATGGTTATAATGCCGAGCAATTTTCTACTAATTAGCCGCCTTTATGACACCTATTCAGCTTTATATTGAAGCCTTCATTACACGCGTCGGCCTTGCCACCCGCTATTTAGGGTTATTACTTGTGGTCAATACCGCCTTGGTTGTGGCCCTACGTTATTTGTTTAACTGGTCCCCCATTGCCCTGCAAGAAACCATGACCTACTTTCATGCCAGCTTATTTATGCTCGGCGCCGCCTATACCTTGCAGCAAGATGCCCATGTACGTGTAGATGTGTTTTACCAACACATGAGCGAACGTAAGCAGCACTGGGTCAACCTACTTGGCACTCTCTTTTTATTACTGCCTACTTGCGGCTTTATTTTTATGATTTGCCTGCCTTATGTGAGCAGCAGTTTTGCCATGGGCGAGCGCAGCGTAGAGGGCAATGGCTTACCTTTCTTATATGTATTAAAAAGTCTGTTATTGATTTTACCGCTATTACTGAGCCTGCAAGGCATCGCCAACCTCATTCGCCACGGCACCGCCTTAAAGCAGCTGGCCAGCCAAACGGAGGGCAAATAAATGGAATTCATGCCCTTTATTATGTTTATTGCGGTGTGCGCCGTATTGATGCTGGGTTATCCAGTGGCGTTTACCTTATCTGGCGTGGCTCTGATGTTTGCCTTACTAGGCACGATTACCGGCCAATTTGATGGGGCATTCTTAGAAGCCCTGCCCAACCGCCTATTTGGCATCATGAGCAATCAGCTGTTGATTGCGGTGCCTTTGTTTGTGTTCATGGGCATCATGCTTGAGAAGAGCAAAATCGCTGAGAATCTGCTGAAAACCATGGGCGGCTTATTCGGCTCCATGCGCGGCGGCTTAGCCATTTCTGTGATTCTGGTGGGCATGCTGCTGGCTGCCAGCACAGGCATCATAGGTGCCACCGTGGTGACCATGGGGGTGATTACCTTGCCCACCATGCTTAAAAACAATTACAGCCCAGCTTTAGCCACAGGCACCATTTGTGCCACGGGTACGCTGGGGCAAATCATCCCGCCGTCCATGGCGCTGATTCTGTTAGCAGACGTGCTTTCCAGCGCTTACCAGCAGGCCCAATTAAAAATGGGGATTTTCAGCCCAGAGACCATCTCTGTTGCGGACTTATTCATGGGCGCCTTAATTCCTGGGCTGATTTTAGTCTTCGCCTACATAGTCTATGTATTGGTCTTAGCGTGGTTAAAACCAGAAATGGCGCCGGCCATGGCCAAGACCGATGAGTCTGCCAGTTGGGCACAGGCCATTAAACAAATGGCCCCACCGTTATTACTGATTATTGCGGTATTGGGCAGCATTTTAAGTGGCATTGCCACACCTACTGAAGCCGCTGGCGTAGGTGCGATAGGCGCTACCTTGCTTGCGTTTTTAAACAAAAGCCTAAACATGAAGCAGCTTAAAGAAACCATGGATGGCACCTTAAATGTGAGCGCCATGGTATTCATGATCTTCTTTGGGGCGGCTGTCTTCTCGCTGGTGTTCCGTGGCTACGGCGGCGATGAACTGGTGGAGAGCTTTTTCCACGATATGCCAGGTGGTGTCATTGGTGCCACCATCGTCGTCATGGTGGTGATCTTTTTCTTAGGCTTTATCTTAGACTTTATCGAGATCACTTTTGTGGTGGTGCCCATCGTAGCACCTGTTCTACTGGCTATGGGCTTAGACCCGGTTTGGCTTGGCATTATGATCGCCATTAACTTGCAAACCAGCTTCTTAACACCGCCGTTTGGCTTTGCGCTGTTTTATCTGCGCGGTGTGGCCGGTGATACGGTCAAGAGCCTGGATATCTACAAGGGCGTGATGCCGTTTATCTTAATCCAGTTACTGGTGCTGATATTGCTTGCCTGTATACCAGAGCTGGCCACCTGGTTGCCGGATCAAATCTATAACTAAAAACTAACCAAGCACACAAGCACTCTAAAAAGTCCCCTAGCTCACAGTTTTACCCATGACCAAGCAATCAATCATGGGTTTGTGACCCACAACAATGTGTTCGCTTGTATTGCAAAACCAATGGGAGTAAAACGGCTCCCATTAATAAACATAACAAGATAAGCCCATGAATGACTTTACTGAAGACACACCGCTACCCAATGGCAGGTTAACCCTGCGCATTATTCCCACTCAAGCCGACTGTAACGCCAATGGCGACATCAGTGGCGGTTGGGTGTTAGGCAAAATGGACGCCGCCGCCGAAGATACGGCGCGCATGATCTCTAAAGGCCGTGTCACCATGGTGGCCAGCGAAGCCACCGCGTTTTTGTCACCGGTGAAATCTGGCAACGCCATTTGCTGTTATACCAAGGTGAAAGAAATCGGCCGGACATCCATACATGTACAGGTAGAAGTGTGGAGCCAGAACACCTATTACGACGAACTGACTAAAGTAAGTGAGTCCACATTTATCTATGTGGCCATGGATGACAATGGACGTATTCGTCAGGTGCCGCAGGATTGATAATTGGGCCAGATGTCGGATGCTAGTAGAAAAGAAAACGGGAGCCTAAGCTCCCGTTTTTTATTCACCGACAAAGTACTTTGGCAAATTGATTGTGCTTTTGGCACAGCTTACATCCTGCTTTTTCTTGATTTATTCTCGCATTAATATGACAAAAAAGATCAAATTCATATTAACTTGAAAAGTTGATAACTAAGCCCATGTGGATCACACTATACTATTTTTTATCATTAATCCCTTGCTCACTTGTTTATTTCTCAGTACTTAAAATAAAGTTTGTATACTTAACTGCATCAACGCAAGTATTTAACCAAATCGGTAATACATCGTTTTCTTCAGCATCAAACATTTCTCTGAGGGTCTTAAATAATCCCTGCGGCCCTTCTTTTTTGTATAGATTTGTAAGCCCTTTTTTTATAGTTTCAATTTTAGTATGGTCTAATGAATTTTGTAGTCTCTTAATTTTCATTTCATTATTACCCGCTTTTTTTAGGGCTCTAATGTACTCCTTCAAATTTTCTTTCGCAGCATCAATTGAAGCTTCTCCTGCTTTCATAGACTCAATGTAATCACTAGAGCTTTCATTCAGATAACCCGCATAAAAACCATGAAGAGCACAGCCAGTATTCATATTACTTAAGGTTATATATTTAAGTAATATTTTTTTATACGTTTTGTCGATTTCTTTAACAGTTTTTTCATTGTTACTAAGCGCAGTACTTTGAAAAGAAAATACCATTAGAAACAGAAAACTATAAAATTTCATAAACTTAATTCCTTTTAACTTGTTATCATAATATAGTGGATAGCTTCATTGATCACCTGTATTAAGCACAACTAAATACACAAATTTCACGAAAATAGAACTATAGGTTTTTTATGGACGCTAATATTAGCTTGTAAAATAGATATCAAAATACAAACGAGAAAAATAACTCCCGTTTTTTTTGCATTTTAACCGTCCAATGAATAATTAAGGCTGACTACGCGCATTCAAATACGCTTGCTCAGAAATCTTATGATACTCCACCACATTATCGCGGTACGTTTTAAACGACTCGTACACTTTTTTGCTCATTGGATCTTTAGTTGCCAGCTCTTCTAGTACTTCTACCGATAGACCTTTCAATTTTTGTAATACGTCGTCAGGATAAGCACGTACTTCAACACCGTGTTCATTAACCAGCTCTTGTAGGGCTTTATTATTACGTGATGTATATTCATCTAACATATCTTGGTTGGCGGCGCGGGAGGCTACTTTTACAATGGCTTGTAAGTCTTTTGGTAAGGCTTCAAATGCTGTTTTGTTAACTGTGTATTCCATCATGGAGCCTGGCTCATGCCAGCCTGGGTAATAATAAAATTTAGCCGCTTTGTACAAGCCAAACGCTAGGTCATTGTATGGCCCCACCCATTCAGTGGCGTCAATGGCTCCGGTTTGCAGTGCGGTGAATAATTCAGCGCCCGGTAAGGTTACCGGTGTGCCACCAGCGCGTTGCAGCACTTCACCACCTAAACCAGGGATACGCATTTTTAGGCCGTCTAAATCTTTAAGGCTATTTATTTCTTTATTGAACCAGCCACCCATTTGCACGCCAGTGTTGCCGCCAGCCAATGGAATCAAATTAAATGGCGCATACACTTCTTGCCATAATTCCATGCCGCCGCCGTAATGAATCCAGCCATGCATTTCTTGTGCGGTTAAACCAAACGGCACTGAGGTAAAAAACTGTGCCGCAGGGGCTTTGCCTTTCCAATAATACGCACCGCTGTGACCCATTTGCGCCGTACCACGGGAAACCGCATCAAACACTTCAAGCGCCGGCACTAATTGGCCAGCACCATAGACTTTAATTTTTAAACGCCCGCCAGACATGTCATCCACCATCTTAGCGAACTTCTCAGGGCCCGTACCTAAACCTGGAAAGTTTTTCGGCCAGCTGGTGACCAACTTCCATTCAAATGTTTGTTTTGGCTCGGCGCTTTTGGCGCCTGTCTCTGTTTTTTCACCGCAGGCGCTTAGCAAGATTGCTAAAACACCGATAAGGATAGCTTTCATTAATAATCTCCTTCTTATTTTAGTTTTATATTTTTATTTATTTTTTTTGTTATCGCGCGCAGGGGCGCGACCCAGCAATCTAATATTAATCATCCATAGGTCTTAAGTTTGCATACGCTGAAACCAGCCATTTGGTGCCATCAAAATCAAACGACACTTGTAAGCGGGTTTGCGGCCCCTGGCCTTCCATGTCCAGCACTACACCTTCACCAAACTTCTCATGCCAAACCCGCTGACCGATATTCAAGCCAGTGGCTTCTTTGGCGCTTTGGGTGCTGAAGTGATTGGATACAGGTTTTTTCACCGTGCTTTTTAAGCGCACTTCTTGTAGATATTCTTTTGGAATTTCGCGAATAAAACGCGATGGTGAGTTGAAGGTTTCTTGACCATGTAAACGTCGACTTTCGGCATAAGTCATGACCAGTTTTTCCATGGCGCGCGTGATGCCCACATAACAAAGGCGGCGCTCTTCTTCTAAACGGTTCGGATCATCAGCAGACATTTTATGAGGGAACAAACCTTCCTCAACACCGGCTAAGAACACCAGTGGGAATTCCAAGCCTTTGGCACTGTGCAGGGTCATCATTTGTACGCTGTCTTCAAACTCATCCGCTTGTGAGTCGCCGGCATCCAGCGCCGCTTGATCAATAAACGCCGCCATGGGTGATGAGTAGCTCACCGCCTCTTCACCCTCGGGTGGAATTTCTTGCATGGCTTCAGAGTCAAAACTTTTTGCGGCGGTAACCAGCTCGTCTAAGTTTTCTAAGCGGGCTTGGGCCTTTTCACCTTTTTCTTTTTGGTGATGCTCGATCAAGCCACTGTGCTGAATCACATGATCCACTTGTTCATGCAGCTCAATGTTTTGTGTGCTCACTTCCATTTCATCCAGCAGTTCTTCAAACTTACTTAGTGAAGTAATTGCACGGGCGGATAATAATTTCTGTCTAATGCTTTGCTCTAAGGCTTGCCATAAAGAAGTGCCATGCTCACGGGCGAAAGAGCGTAATTGCTGCACGGTTTTTTCACCGATGGCTCGGGCCGGCACGTTGATGACGCGCTCTAACGCGGCATCGTCATGACGATTTAATAGCAGGCGCAAATACGCCATGGCATTTTTGATTTCAAGGCGGTCGTAGAAACGCTGACCACCGTAAATGCGATACGGCAAACTGGCGCGAATAAAAGCTTCTTCGATTACGCGGGATTGGGCATTGGAGCGATACAAGATGGCGCAGTTTTCGTAACGTTTAGTGGGGTTGGCTTTTTTCCAGCTTTCAATTTCATCACATATAAAGCGTGCTTCGTCTTGCTCGTTAAAGGCGCTGTATAAGGAAATCAGCTCACCGGGCTCACCTTCTGTCCATAGATTTTTACCCAAACGCGACGGGTTATTATCAATGACGGCATTGGCGGCATTTAGAATATTGCTGGTGCTGCGGTAGTTTTGCTCTAACTTAACCTGTTGAGCGCCGCTGAAGTCTTTGGTGAACTGTTGAATGTTTTCAATGCGCGCACCACGCCAGCCATAAATGGACTGATCGTCATCCCCCACGGCCATCACCGGCACCACATTGCCAGCCAGCACACGTAACCAGGCATATTGAATGCTGTTGGTATCTTGAAACTCGTCCACCAAAATATAACGAAAGCGATTTTGATATTGCGCTAAAACCGCAGGCTGATTTAACCAAAGCTCATGGGCACGCAATAACAGTTCGGCAAAATCCACCATACCAGCGCGCTGACAGGCTTCTTCATAGGCGCCGTAGATGGTGACCATGGTTTGCGCCCACTCATCATTGAATGGTTGTATATGGGCCGCTCTTAAACCTTCGTCTTTTTGTTCGTTAATAAACCATTGAGCTTGTTTTGGCTGGTAGGTATTTTCATCAATATTCATGGCGCGCACGATACGTTTGATCAAACGCAGTTGGTCATCGCTATCAATAACCTGAAAGTTCTCAGGCAGGTTGGCTTGCTTCCAATGGGTACGCAACAAACGGTGGGCTAAGGAGTGGAAGGTGCCGATCCATAAATGGCGAGGGCTGATGCCCGTTAGCTCTTCTACACGGTGGCGCATTTCTTTGGCGGCCTTGTTGGTAA
>Ga0115005_10000506_pt1 | contig 30002 bp, 28 predicted proteins | sample ArcOceMetagenome_FD_87163 | JGI IMG/M metagenome (GOLD analysis project Ga0115005, IMG submission 87163) | Marine eukaryotic phytoplankton communities from Arctic Ocean - Arctic Ocean - Greenland ARC118M Metagenome | ecosystem: Environmental > Aquatic > Marine > Oceanic | place: Arctic Ocean...
CAAACAAACAAACAAACAAACAAACAAACAAACAAACAAACAAACAAACAAACAAACAAACAAACAAACAAACAAACAAACAAACAAACAAACAAACAAACAAACAAACAAACAAACAAACGCAAAATCTCCATCATCACGACAAGAAGACTTTTGCTTTCATTTGAAGAAGTTCAAAATACTCGCACCAAAGTATATCATTTTGCATCTAAATCCAATACGCAGCAGTGCTTTGATCTAATACAATCAATTGTACTTGGTGGATGGATCTTACTGTATAGCGATGGCTTTTTTGAAGAAAAAAGAAAAACATGCGAAAAACAATGTGCAGTTTGAAGTTTGACTTTATTAAAATAATTTGTTTGGCATCAATCCAGATATACTGTTTAGAAGACGTACTCCCAATTCCGTTATCAGGACCAGCTTAGTTTGTTGTACATACGTATGTTTCGAAAACTCCCTTTAGTTTTGCTGATTGTCACCTTCCAACTCGTTGATAATATCATCCACAGTACCGTCTTGAATGAGGTTTCTCATGATTTTGTATTCCTTCAAAGTCAACGAGAGTCCTTTCTTTCCAGGGAGCATCTCTCCACCCTTCTCATAGAACTCTCTGACATCAATCTTAACATTTCCTTGCCATTCGCAAACTGAAAATCTTCTCTTTGGGGAGAGCTCAAAATATGTCTCATCATTTTCATTCTTTCTTAGTGGCGGGACATCATTTTCAGAGAGTTCTTTATCAGAACTATAGAGCCGGAATGATTGCTTTGTTACTTGGTCTGGCGCTCCTGTTGGAAATCTTGTCACGGCCGGGAGCTGATTCCTATGACGTGTCGGTGAAAATTGAAATCCCCATGCTAGAATTGATCCAACTGAGAAAGAAGACCATATTACGAATAAACTTGTGATAGGGCTGTGCATCTATGTTCAATTCTGGTAAGATTGCCCCCTACAAGTATAGTTTTGCGTGTGCACTTTGTCGTTTGATGTTGTTCACCGTCGCCAGTAAATGAAGTCGTTTGATGTGTTGTTCAAAGAAAAACGACCGAAAATTCCCCAAACAGACATGGCATCGGCCAAACACAGCACACACATCACATCACAAACCACCACCACCACGAACACGGAACGACAATCATCTCATTTCAAACAAACCTGCGAGCATACGAGATGCATATGCAGCCTCACCACCATTTCCTTGCGAGGCTTACAAATTAGCAATACTGTGTATATTCAATGGAGGAAAATGAAGAATACCAACGAGCCATCCAGGCTTCACTAGCCCAGCATCAAGTGCAACTCGAGCGACTGCAGTCCGAAGAATCTCTTGCTACAAACATCGCAATTCACGAATCCTACAACTCAAACAAGAAGCGATTGCACAACCAAGAAATGAATTCCTACGCCACTAAATATAAAATGAAGAGATCAGAAGTGAAACACGAAGGATCCTGGGATTGTCAGAAGTGCACATTCATTAATCGACCATATGCTCCCAAATGCAGTGTGTGCAAAACTAAAGCCCCATTGCATGTATTGACATTTGTGACTTTACCCTCTATTCGCTTTGGGTTAGAGATTGAAATTGTAGTCCCATCTGGTAAAAGTGATGGATTTACTCTCGAGTCCATAGCAAGAGATCTAACTAATTTGGGTCCTGAAAGGGTTGAGTTCATTGGATATACCCATGCGACTTCCGAATCATGGAAGATTGTGACTGATTGCAGTATCCAAGCGAACAATCAAGATCTATGCTTTGAACTAGTGTCTCCTGTTTTGAAGGATGACGGTAAAGAAGGACTGGGACAATTACGAAATATTATGGATAATGTGAAAAGAATTGGGATCGCAACTAATGCTAGTTGTGGTTTTCATGTGCATACAGATGCAGAAGAGGGGAGCATCCTTTCCTCTCTTGACGCCCAAAAGTCCATTTCGCAATGCTTTGTCGCAGTAGAGAATGCATTTGATTTGATTGTGGCTAATGACAGTAGTGCTGCTGGCAATTCTATTAGTCGGCGATCGAATCATAATCGGTACTGCCAATCCAATAGAATCGCCTTCGGTAGCATGTCGAACAGACAAAGATGGAATCGTATTGAATCGGTAACAAGCAGAGGTCAACTTGTAAGAATGATGAATCCAAGTTATGACCGGTACAGAAAATTGAATTTAACAAATTTGACCAAAAATGATCGACCTTCAACTTGCGAATTCCGACACCATGGAGGAGTGCAGAATTTGCAAGAGGCCGAATCGTGGGTTCGTCTCCTTCTTGCTTTTTGCCAAAATGCAACAAAACCGGGGCATAAGAATATTTGTAATTTGTCAGAGAAAGCAACATTGAAAGACGAGCTTAGGGCCTTATTCGATCTAGTTGGGGACCAGGGTCTGGAGCAAATATTCACTGTTGACCGAAAGTTATTTGGAGAAGATACAGCTATAATGAGAAATGAGTGGACATGCAAAATTTGTGGACGGGACTTTGGAAACAGCCGAAGTCTATCACAGCATTGCTTGGCTGTCGGGCATCGCATGTAATCACTGAATTTCCAATAAATTCATTTGTTGTAAAAATGTATGTAGACTGATTTTTTTTGCATACATTCAGTTGCTCAAATTGCTTGTAATCCCATAGAGGGCCATAAATTCATCCTGGCTTATGCTGCAGTGAGACTGGGCATGCAAACACCGCAATGCGACCGGGGGTGGTATTTTAGTTTGTTGGAAATTTGTTTGTCTGCTGGGCTGGGCTGGGCTGGGCTGGCATCTTCAATAATAAATCTGTGTTTCGCTACACACGTATGTAAGTTTATACGTGTAAACCAGTAAACTATCAACAATCTCCTTCACCATAAAACAATAAGAACCACCTCACGAATCAACAACTATATTTTGTGAGGGTATTTTCAATTGAAATTTGACTCCCTACACGAACACGTGTGCGTCTACAAAATATTTCATTCTTGTCAAAATTCTAACGTGGCTTAGTTCAAAAACACGACCCAGCACAGATCAAAGTATTTTGAGGTAGTATTTTGGATTTTAATTAAAAAAAAACAAGTTTGATGTGCGCAAGGCAGCCAGGGGTTGAAGGTTGGCCAGGACCGCTCACGAGACGGTTGTTACCCGGGTACAGTATGTACTGTAGACAGAGCATTGTCATCCATTTCTAATTATAAGTTTCTACTGCAAAACAAAGTATAACAATGATTGACTACGCAGGTCCAAAGAACGAAGCGCTCGTTTCTGAACAGAACCCATCCATGATTCGAGGTGAGGGTTGCTACCACTAGGTCTTGTACAAATGAAGTGTCGATTTGTTACTTATTTTGGAACTTCTCATTCACACCTTTTGCTCTTTCAGTCGTTGCGCCGGCATCCTTGCCTGGCGGGTACGAACTAACCGTAGAAGGGAAAGACGCGGCGCCATTCGTTGTCACAATCCCCGAGGGTGGTGTGCAAAGTGGAGACATATTTCTAGCGCCCATACCAGATGGATATAAAATGGAAGAACTTCTCAATGTTCCGAAAGGTCGCTGGAAAGATGATATTTTTGATGTCTTCAAATATGGCTTCTTTCATCCTCATTTATGGTGTGCAATGTGTTGTCAAGAAATCGCCATGGGGCAAGTAATGCAGCGTATGAGACTATCTTGGCTCGGCCATCGCACCTTGAGTGATAGAGCAATGAGCACTTACACCACGGTGCTTATTCTTGTGATCTGTTATACAATTTACAGTACCATCTTGGATTGTCTCGAGTTTTACATGTACAATGATCAAGACAATTTTAACCATGCTATCACAGCTGCCCAAAATATTGGAATGATCTTGTTTCTTGTATGGTCAATTTATGCTTTGAAAAAAACTCGTCAACATGGTACGTTATTTCTTAAACGCTATGAGTAAATTACTGGGATCAGTTGATGGAAGATGGGTACTTGTGAGGGCCCATTGTAAAATCTGCGTTCTCTAACAAAATTGCGTCAATTTCACTTCATAGTGAGGAATGAATTCTCCATCCCTGAACAGCAATGTGTCGGTTGTGAGGATTGCATGTGTGCAACTTTCTGTGGTTGCTGCACAGGTAAGTTTGGCTTCTTTTTGATCTGCAAATTTGCATTGTACAATACACGTAATTACCAATCAATTCATTTTTTGTATACATTTGTACACATACTAATGCTTTTGATATTGATGCAGTTGCTCAAATTGCTCGTCATACCGGAGACTATGAAACGCATCCTGGAGTATGCTGCAGTGCAACTGGTTTGCCCAATAGTACACCTTTGGCTGCGCCCATGGCTGTTTAAATACTCGGGGACGAGCACGAGTTCGATTTTTGTGTGAAAGGTTTTCATTTCTATATGCGCAAAGTTAATAAGCGCCTCCAGGACGGCAATGCAAAAGAAAAAACTGTTAATATTTATAAATGTATGCAACTTTAAAAATAATAGATATTTACAATGTTTTGATCCACTGAACTGTTGTTCCGCTTGATGAACTACAATAGTACTACAATATATGAGGCGACCGCAGCGCACGCAGCGTAGCGGAAGTAGCCCTATGAAGGCTAAATGGTATGATGCACCGTATGTATGCTGTGGGAGTTCCAGAAGTAGACACCGGTAAAAGAGATTCTTCTGCGGTGGAAGAATCATCCATCTGAACAGCAGGTACCAGGTACCGGGGTACCAATATGATACCGTACTACAGCCAGTGTACTTTTAGTCAAGCGAAGAGTAAATAATTTTTGAAATGCGATTATCTACCTTTCATGGATAAGCTATTCTGCTACTTTCTCTAGTCTTGTTTGGGCTCAAAACTGTCAACCCGTAACCGGGCTGACTGAAATCAAACTCTCACTGCTGGAAGAGTGGGAACGCTGGCATGGCAGCAAAACACAAGCAGGCCAAACCAAGGTCCACATCGGACACACTGAGTTTGGGGATGAACTCGAAACAATCAGGCAGCAGAAATCAAAGGGAACACCACACAACCGTGACAGACAGAGACCCTCTAATTTTATTTTCGCCTGCAGGATACTCTGGTACTTCCAATAACCGCGAACGCCTCTCTACAAGTAAATCGCCAATGCCCGACACGCAACAGTTTCATTCAGACAAGGAGACGAACATGACCCAAACAACCACGGTTAGACCAGCAAGATCGAATAAGGAACCAGAAGATGGGGAGGTTCCGTCTCTCGGGAGGATTCCGCCGTCGTATGGCGATGACCCCGTAGCTTCGTATGAAATGTACAGCGAAAATGACAATTTAAATAATAGTAGATCAGTGAGGTCGATGCGGTCGATCCGGTCCATAAAGTCAGCCAAGTCTCAGAGGGATTCAAGATTTGCAAGAACATTCCCTGATGGACGGACTCAAAATGATCGGTCAAATGGCGACAGGCTGCACCAATATTATAACGAGCAGGCAAATAGAATTTTTTCGGAACAACCAACAACTGCTGACGAACCGATAAATGGAGTTAGTGATGAAATTATGGCTGTCAGAAAATCTGCGCTGACAGTCTATGAACCTTTGACATACACGTGGGTGAGTTATACAAGAACTTACTTTTTCTATCGCCATTCCTATTTTCAACTCGTCTAATTTCCAAATGCTAAATTCCTGCCACCAACAGCTGATATTTTCTCCGGGGTTTTCAATCTCGGCCGCACTTGGAATGGCAAAATGGACCGGACTACTAGTAAACGTTTCCTACTGGCTAATGCTTTTACCATGCTGGTTATCACATCTCTGCTTACTGGCTTGTCATGTATACGCAGTGAAGTCACTATCTAAATTCATAGCTCAAGCAAACTTCAATCGACAACGGTCCGACTCCACAGATCACATTGATCGAACCGAGTACTTGCCTTTACTTCAACGGTGCCTAAAATTTGGTATCAAGACCGGCTCAATCTCACTCACCCTGTTTATATTTGAGATTCTGTTATATATCCGTTTATCCCATGGGAAATTAAGTCTTATCGCGGTCTTTACACCGCTATGGATCGTCGCTGTTGGAGGCATACTCGATGGAATAATATGCAAAACTCAACATGCTGCCCGAGTTTTCTCATGGACGCTATTTTTCGTTTTCATGACCTTGCTTTCGCTAAAGATAGACCACGGCATTTATACGATCACGTGGCGAATGGTATTTGGACCGCTATTTGCCTTGATGGGTATAGGGACAACAGCCTTGGTTTATATCATGCATGGTCACAACATTGGGTATTTCCGTCTAACAGATTCGCAATATACAGCGGGGATATTATATTCTGTCGCCTCATTTTCAGGAATATTACTGACGCTGATATTTCTTCTGGAGGATCTAGCAAGGCCCAGTTCGTTTGAAATGATGGTTGTCATGGAAGTACTTGCTCCACTTTGCGTTGCCCTCCTAAGTTTAGGTGCTTATGCAGTCAGTCGGGATGAGTTTGAGCGGCTGCTTCAATATGGTGGCCAGCTGGCAGTCCACCCAATGAAATTGTCTCTAGAGAAGGCGGGATGGGTTGCTGTCGATAGCAAAGGGGTCACTTGGATACCCATGTTTGGGGAGGTGAAATATGAACCATTAGATCCACACATGAAAAACAAACTCCTAGAGTTTTGCGCATGTTGTGCTTGCTATCCATACGAAGAAGAGGAAGAAAATACGTATGTAGGACCAACAACTAATGGGAGTCCCAGGCGATTTACGTAACACTAGCTAGTAATATTTCCTTGAACAAAAAATTTGCTCATATTATATACATGGTATTGAATTTTATTGAAAACAATCAGCGCATTTCCGCTCTGCTCTGTCACAAAGAAAAAGGAACATATTTTTATTATTAATGCTGGTATGATCTCATTTGATTCATTGCATACGATTTCAACTGCATGTTAGAATGTTTTTAAAATAGAGTTAGGTACACCGTATTTTTGTCTAGAAATAGTATGAACAAATTTCTGTGCGTGGATTATAAAAACTGGGTTCGAAGAAATAAATCAATACTTTATTTGAATATTATCTCGAAATACAAAAATAGAAAATAGTCATTCCCTCTAAAATATACGGAGTGAACGAAAAAAGTACATACTTTGAACTTGTACGAAACCGCCCGCCATCATCCGTAGACCAAAGACAGAGGGAAGGTATCAAGGTATCAACAACAAAGAACGAAGTACCAGTCCAAAGTTCTCACCGGATTGGCAACTTAGATTTAGCACAGGGTACAATATGTCAAACAATCTACCGAACGTCGAGGGGATGTCACTCGACAATCCTCATGTGGACAAAGCGATCAATGCAGGGACCACTGCTGCCAATTGTCAGCCAAGACATACTCGTGAATCTCTCTCCGTGGATGATAACTCCCTCTCGGATGACTCTACAATTGGTGGCGAATCGAGCACTAATACAGGCAAAAAGTTAAGCCGTGCTGAAAGGAAATCATTCAAGAAGGAACAGAAAGCTGCAGCGGCTAGAAGGAAGAGGGATCAGGAGGATCCTAAAAAGATGGGATATATACAAATGGCCAAGATGGGCTATCAAGAATTGGTCAACGCCATCATCCGTCCACCTCGTGCTGAATATAAGGTGAGCAGTGAAAAGTTTCGAAACAAATGTTCCTATTATTCTTTTCTGTTTGACCCTGCTCACTTTCTTTTTTTCTCAAATTGTTTGTTCTGCAGGAGGAGACTCTTGGACCACCAGCATTTCTATTTTGCGGAAAGCGCTTCACACGCACAGATTTCGCTCTGAAGACGAAACGAGGGCTCAACCTCCAATGCTCGCATTGGGAACCGGTCGAACGTGCATCTGACCGCGTGCCGGTCGTAATTTATATGCACGGAAATTCCAGTGCACGCGTCGAGGTTCTTCCACAACTCTCCTACCTCCTTTCCCTTGGACTTGCTGTTTTTTCATTTGATTTTGCTGGCTCGGGTAAATCCGATGGTGAATACGTCAGTTTGGGATACTATGAGCGTGAAGATCTCATGTGTGTCATTGCTCATCTTAGGGCTACCAATGTCGTGTCCACGATTGCGTTATGGGGAAGATCAATGGGCGCCGCAACGTCACTTATGCACGGGTATCGTGATCCCTCTATTGCATGCATGATTCTTGACTCTCCATTTTCAGACCTATCCACTCTAGCGGAAGAAATGGTGGAGAAAGGTCGCGAGCAGGGTATAACTGTACCTGGTTTTGTAGTTAGTATTGCATTGCGGATGATTCGAACCAGTGTGAAGAAACAAGCGGGCGTAGATATCAGAGATATTTCCCCTATTACTCATGCGGATAAGTGTTTTGTCCCAGCACTCTTTGTAGCAGGGGAGCATGATGACTTTATTAATAAACGGCATTCAGAAGAGATTCATGCCAGGTATGCTGGAGATAAAAATATGATTGTGGTGGAAGGTGATCATAACTCCCCAAGGCCGAAATTTATGTTTGATTCTGTGAGCATCTTCCTCCAGACTTGCTTACAGATCCCTCAAAGCTGGGGATTGAATACGCACCCAGGAATGAATCTTATGGCACCTCCATGGTTATATCCCGGAGTTACAAAACCAAGAAGTTTGGTGGCTGAGAGGCCTTCAGCTGCTTCTCCCCCAAATTCCCATGATGAAGAGGATATGGGCATGACTGCTGAAAGGCAAAAAGAAATTCAAGCATCTCTGTTTAAGATGCTTGGTCAACAAGATGACGAAGTTGACGGCTAATTCGCAAATGTGTGGAAAAAAAAACAAAACGGAAAGTTGAATAATGCGGCAGGTATTAGAAAGCTCTGTTGTTATTGGCTTCTCTGACAGTAATGCTAATTCAATCAACTCCTCGTGTGTGCTCATAATTAAATTAGTGTATTGATTGTTGCAACCCTTTCGAAAATGGACAGCATAGCTAACTTTAGGAACTATGAATGATTCATCGTTCCTAAAGTTCCGTTCTAAACAATTACTAGCTAGCTATAACGTCTCTGGCCAAATCCAGTGATACCAACCTGTCGGAATTCATCTTGCTTTTTCTCAGCATCTTCTTCCGACTTTGCGAAAATGAACCCGTTGAACATTAGTAGCTTATTCCATTTTGGATTAATGGGTTCTCCGTGACCAATGAGTACAGACACCACATTAGTGCCTTCGTTCGTTATCTTGAGCTGTCCAGAATGTTGTTCCATATCCACGACATGAGATGCTGGAACTTGGGCATTATTTACAGACAAAGGCCCTCTTTGATTCTCATAATTCATGTTGTAAACAAATGCATTGCCTCCACAGAATTCGTCTGTTTGGAACGCACCGCCGGGCGGCAAAGTGACAATTAAAACAGTTATTGAAGGATTTTGTGAACACACAATTCCAGATTCTTTTTGTCGAAAAGTACCAGCACAAAGCATGATATCAGTTCCATCGCCCTCATTCAGAATCAAAGGCTCCGCAACGTGGCAGATTTCAGCACCTGATTCATCGTCACCAGTCATCCATGCGAGCTGAAGTAGCTTGCATGGGTCTTCCGAAAACGTGTGCTCATCGTGCACCACTCCTCGACCAGAATTGACAGCAAGCAAGAACGGACCGGGTCCGTGCACACTTTTCACTTCTTTACCGTTTCTATCTATGTACACATTTTCTACAGATCCAGACAAGCAGATCGTTAGCACCATGACGCCAGAGTGCGGGTGAAGGCCAAACTTTGGAACATTTCTATTTGTTATGATGGCAGCTTCATCCAAAAGTACGAAAGGGTTTATGTCGGATATTTGGTGATTTGTTCCAGATCCTTTATAATCTGTCGATCCGATCACACGAGCCAGAAAGGGGGCAGCCCAAGTCGTTGGAACGATACGCATCAAAGTTCTTCCAAACTTGAAACTGATGACATCTTGAAATTGCCATTATCATTCGCCAAAAGTGAGCGACGTTGGTCTACCTACCTCTCGTACTACGACGCAGTATGTATATTTTGATAGTAAAACTGAAGAAAAACACTTTGGACTTTTAGCGGGAATCAAACGCCCCCAAAGACGGCGGCCCAGTTACTAAAATAGTAGATGAAATTTTTATCAGCCAACCCCAGTGAATCGTTTGAACCATCCCTACTTACTGGGAGAGGCAATAGACAGACCTGCGCGATACATAACGTATTAGGAAAGTGATTGAACTGTTTGATAGACACGACATTGCTATATTCCTCAAACCAACTTCCTACAACAGTGCAGCAATATGCATTTGCGTTTAGGCAGCTTATATCAGACGCTTCTCTGCTTCACACTTTCACATTTACTACGGCGGGCCAATGCAGGTTCCTCCTCGAATAATGTTGACACCAGCGTATATGGCATGTCCATGCAGAGAGATTGGTTATATGAATCCAATGTGGTCAATCTGAAGTTAGAAGGCTGCGTCTGGGGATATGTGGACGGGGACGAGAGGGAAGATATGGGATGTATGGATGATTCGAGTGAAGATGGTACAACGTACTGGTACATGATGGCGAACTGCAGAAGAGCGCAAGTGGCCTACTCACTCCACGCAGCCAGTTCTGGTACCAACTGCAAAAACGGAAATTGGAAAGAAACAGTAAGTTACTGAAAGTAAAAAGAAAATGGTTGTCTGTTTCCTGATTTGATTGGTTTGCCTAATCGCGACTCACGCCTATTTTTTTAAAGTTTATCACAAAAGGCGGTGTTGCGGAATTCGCCTACACTATGAGCACTTATGGCTACAACTCCCCGATCTCCTCAGACGACGTTTCATCTATTCCAACTTGCGAATCGGACGGTAATGGTTTGTATTATGGAGCCGGTTGCGACACTTCCGGTAAATTCACTATTGATAGATTCACGGACCAGTACTGTACCCAGTATTATGATACATATGACACACTGTCAAATTTCAACTATCAAATGAAGAGCCTATCAAGTTGTTACAATGTATTCAACGTGAATTCGGATGAGAGTATTTACAACTCCTTAGCATATTACCTCCTTCAAGAAAGTGGCACTTGCTCCTCGAGCGAGTCTTCGCTTTGCAAAGACAGCAATTTCGTGTCGAACTCTGGATCCTCGAACGGTGTTGGCCAGCGCACTAGTTCGCGGCTTTCATCTGGAAGTCCGACTTTCGTAAACAAAATGAAATATGCGCTAGGAGGCTCAATGCTTCTAGGTTCTGTAGTTATGTTTATCGGTATACTTTTCACCAATCGGAAGAAGCGTCGCGCGATGATGCATCGCAAGTTTAAAAATAAGAGCTCGGACAAGAAGAAGAAAAAGAGTAGCAGAAGCGCTTCAAGTAGGAAGAGATCGAGTTCTTCGAAGAAATCAAGCGGCGTCTTTGCGTAGAATTATTGTCATTAGTGTGCAATTTTGAAAGTAAGCATCATTTCGTTTTCAAGGGAGATACTGACATGACGGGGCTCGCTCGTGTCTTTCATGAGATTTAAAATCAACGTACACGTACTGATGTCTTTACTTGAACTAGTCCCCTTTACCTTGTCAAGGATTGCGTGGCCTCTTTGAACTTCCATGAGAAAGGTCTACAAGGATACATAATTTAATTTGTAATAAATGCACATGAGTAATTATTTCACTGATTTTTATAAAGTTTTAGACGGGTCCCTCACTAAAGGATCTTCTCGTGTCCGCAAAGGACTGACGGTTCGTGTAGCGGCTCAAGAGCTGAAAATATTCATCATTCTTCACCTTTCTCCCTTCTAGCTTCACATCGTATGCGCCGTTTGTGCTTAGGGGATCGATGTGGAAGTTGCCCAACAGATCTTCTTCATGGCGGGCGCCTTCTCCAATGTCTTTACAAGCTGTCATGAGATCAAACGCAATCTCCTGATTGATAACGGAATCCCCTTGATATGCTGGATGCTCTCGAACAAATTTGCGCATCCAGGTTGCTGGTGTCATGAGGACACCAGTCGCTCGTTGCTCTATAAAGTCCAAATACTTCGTGATTTTTGCATGCGCATTATCATCACAATTGATATAATCCAAGTATGCCCTCACCAACGGGATCAGTCCAGGGAAGTGGTCTCCCTTACCCGTCATGATTTCCTTCATGGACATCTCCTCGAAAGAATTCTCTTCGTCGCTTCCAGGAGCTACGGGTGCTTTTCTTCTTTGCTTACTCACACCCTTATCATCAATATCATTGAAGGAGGATGTCGCGGTCATATTGTGAGACTGGAGTGAGCTTAGATTGTCAGAAGATTGAACTCTTGAGAACATGGAAGAATACTTTACTCCATAGCCATCGTCACCTTCCTCGAGGGGGGCCATGTGTCTGCGAAAGAAGAATTTGCCTTTTTCTGATGCATTGCGACTGTGTGCACGTTGCATATTCGCATCGACTCTACTGATGGGAATATAAAGGTTGAGATCAAAGGTCAAAATAGTCCTTGTCAGCAACACAATGAATACGGAGTAAGCCGCATTTTCAAAATCGGTGATTTGCATCTCCATAGGCCTGAACTCTGTTCTCCAGCCAATATGGGGATCGTTGGGGCTGTTTCGTGGAGGTGGTGGCTTCCACCTTACCGATTGCCTGTTGTTCATTATTCAAAAATCAGGTTTAGATGCCACGTACTACTTCTACAAATTTATCATCATGGATGATAAGCAAGACTCACCAGTTAGTACTCTGAATGCTTTCGAAGTGCTCAGTCTGTGTTTCATCATCTAGTTCCTTTACAGCACCATCAAAGATAACCAAGGGGTCTCGAATAAAAAGATGAGCAATATGCTGCGATAGGGCTGGATCTACACCGGAATCTCGCAATAGTTTGTAGTGTTCTTCGTCAATCGGCACAGGGATATCGTTGTACGTATTCAAAATTCTATTCTCCATCGTATTATTCCCTTCGTTAGTAACCCCTTGGTAAATGTACGTTGAGATACAATCGTATCTGGACTTATATAAGCGCCGTTTTCCTTTTCCAGCTAACTCTTCCTGAACGAGATTATCGCTTTGCCTTCCACGTTCTTCCAAGGTTCTATCATCGGTACTTTCGCTGATAATGCCCCATCTGCAGTCAGTATCTGCTATGCGCCCCTTCAAAAAGGGTGTAGAAGCAGTGAGAGCCATCATTATTGGGGCGACAACGGCCAGTTGATCATACATGTAGCGACTCTCGTCTACATCTTTTGTTTGGAAAGTTATCTGCAAACAACAACAACCCATCCCGAAAGCCATTGCATCCATATGAATCGCCGGTCTAACGTTCTCGGAATTCTCATTATTTCCTGTTTTCACCCCATTTGCAGTTGCTGTCACCGTTGTGTTGACATGAGGTCCCAGTGTCAATTTATCTTCGAGCAACACGCTCAAACCAGGAGTATTGCCGTTTGTTACGAGACCACTATCGATCTTAGGGCGAAACATTGGGGTAGTTGAACCTAAACTCCTCTTTTGGGCATTAGATGAATGGACACTTGTAGATACCTGATTCAAAAATCTTACCTTCCCGTCTTCACTTGCAATTGGAAGGTAGTATCCATTTTGGAGTCGAATCCAACCTGTGATTGGTTGGTTACACGATGGTTATTCATGATTGAGAATTAGAGTTCAACATGTATATATATATATTTACAATGTAAGACGAAACATACCTGGTATATCAGGAATCTCACTTCCAATCACAACATCTCCATTCCTCGGCCAGTCTGCATCGGGTACAATCACGTGTGGAGCACTTCGGTAGTACAAACCACGGCACCCTTCGCACTGCACGTCCACAAGCCATTTCTTCAAGGTTACAACCCCGTCAGTATCATTTAAAAGATCTTCTTTTGGTTCAGAGCAACCTACAACTACGAAATCCTTTCCATATTTTTCCATTGAGGCATCTCCTTTCCCATACCTCCAAACCTATCATTCGATTCGAAACAGTTTTTGCATTCAGCATCATTGAATTACAAACATAAATGTCTCAGCAATCATTAAGCTACAATTGCTTACCTGAAGCGAATCAGTGCCACAACAACCGTCCGCGCCTTTGGTGGATGGAAAATCCTTAAATTCTGGAGTGTTCACATCTCGAAACAGTGGTACCCTTATATTCACTTTCTCCCCTCTCCTCGACCGAATATTCTGAGTCAATGCCCCAAACCTTGGATGAGGATTAATGATATCATCTCCGATATAATCACTTTCCGTCTTGGACCCGCCAACCGATGTTGGAGGCACGGATCCATCCCCCCCTAGTGCCCCCAGGAGTGGGAAGGTGGCTACTGTTGGTGCAATTTCATTTTCGTTCAAGGCTGTCATCAATCGTCTCCGACGCAGTCTCATATTTCGTTCAACCCTTAGCAAATCGATGGCATAACCTGAATATGGCCTTCTGGGAGTTGATTCGATCATCCATGCTCCGTATTCTGGAACCCAGTTGCATCCTTCTACATGATGTTCATGCGATTTTTCTTTGCTGTTCAAAATATCCATAATCTATGGTATCGAACGAAAAAAAATTGATTATCAGTTTTTCAAGATAGCAAACACGAAGAAGGAATTATCCGCATACAAGGAACATTTATCAAATCGGCTCATCTTACCTCCTTCGCTCTCAGACTTAAACGAATCTCCTTCTTATCTTTGTCCACATGAAATATCCCATATTCAATTTCATCTCCCCAGAGTAGTTCATCACCTTCCAAATCTTTTACCTTTTTATAATGGTTTATGAACTGCTTGACGCCAGCCTTGCGGACGTAACGAAGATTCTTTTTGGAGTCTTCCCATTTTTGTGGAACACCCACTTGCAACAGTCCTAAAGATGAATGAGTAGGTTTGAATAAAAAAGAGATCAAATGAGATGTAAAATAAAAATCCTAATTTCAAGTTATCTCCTCTTAATTCCATGATGATATGGCTGACTCTGACTCATTTCGAAATAAACGAGAAACGTACCCATTCTGAGAGAGAAAGCGTCGCTGAAGTTGCTTGGACCTTGAGCTAGAAAAAGGAAGGAAAGCGCTTTGACAAACAAATCACCGCCGTTTGGCATGTCCTATAATCTACAGAACCTTATAGGGAATGATTGTGAGACGAAAGAGTGATTAAAACTTTCGGTGCTTGTGTGCTTGAATGTGTTTGTGTGTGTGTCAAGAAGGTACTCCTGAGTACCAAGAACCAAGAAGAAGAATGAGATCAACGCCCCTCCACACAAAAGTTTGTTCGAGAAGTGCTGGAATTTGGAGATTTGGGGGGGGGGGGTGAATCTGTCGCATCTAATGACCCCTCTTTTAGAAGAGTGAAGTCCCTTACCGATATGGATACAAAGATGAGAAGAATAGTAAAAATCATCATGAAATGAAATCAATCAACAATCAATCACGATACAAAGCATGATGACAACAGACCGCAACTACAACAGTGTCTGAATTATAAAGTAATATTTGGTATTGCGTGTTGCATCCATTCTGAAAAACAGCAGGAAAATGGAACAGAAGGAAGCAACTCCACCGCCTGTCTCGAGTCAGACACATATCCAATTGCATTGTCTGCCTCATTCGGGGATCTCTACGTCACCCACAGCAGGAGGATCAGATTCCCATGTTACAATTGCCATCCGGTCCCTTTTCTGCTCGCCACGAATAGGGGATGTCGATGCTGACATCATGAAACAATCCCTACCGGGAGCAAGGATATCGACGCAGATGCAAAAGAAAGACATCATTCCTGGGGCACAATTAAGGGTGGATGCCATAATGATGGGAATTGGCGGCGTGCCCCATCACTCGACGCCAGTCAGAACCGTGTCATCTTCTGGCTTGAAACATGTCGAAGAAAAACGTGAAAATCATGGTCATGTTCATGCCCCCCAGATCACGGCTACACACAGTTGCACTTGGGATAGAGGGAATAAAATAGTGCTGCCTGTTCGGTACAAAGATATTCAGAGGGATGCATGCATTCAACTAAGACTGGTGACCACTAGAGACAGAGTTTTAGGGGAGGTTTTGTTCCCGCTGTGGGACGAAAAAGGAAGGCTGAAAACAGGTCTTCAACGGATAAAGATTGATCTGAAAGAAACCAGACAAAACATAGTATCGGACAATGAACATCCAGTAATGAATGATGCCGACGAAGACGAAGATGAAAAGTGGGAAGCCTCTTTGATTTTAGACAAATTGCATCGCATCGGAAAAGAATCTTCCAAAGATACTGGAGTTAGTCAAAATTCAATTAAAATGAAGACAAAAGCTGGAGAAGTTGAGCGTAGCCGAAAACAACGGAACATATTCGAGAAGAAATCCAATGATGCATCAATAGAGTGCGTCCCGTGGTTGGATAAACTAACAAAGGAACGGTGTATTGGCATCATTAAAGAAGATTTTTGTGGGATACAGAATGGAAATGATCTTGATCTCCTTGAGAAGAAAAATTACGTTTATCTCGTCGTGGAACTTCCAGATTGTAACATTCCAATCGTGTATCAGGAGGTTCTTTATACGGGAGGGATCCATGGTGCATCTGGTTCCGTTACTGCTTTGGATCTATCTCTATATCATCACGAACAACACTTGCAACGACAGAAACATCAGCAAAAAGAGTCCAATCGCGGTACCTATAATATGGATGGAAAGATTCTTATGCCCCAACCTACCAACGCACAAATTCAGGATAATTCGAATGAAATGAATTATAGATTGGTCCAGCTTCTTGATATGGAATCTGTGGATGATAATCCCGTGGAAGATAAATATAGAACCTTACAGCATGAACTGATCAGAGGTCTTGTGGACCCGGCGTTGAAACCAGATGCTTCTGAAAGAAGCAGATTGAATGCAATTATTAGCGGTACCAGCCAGCATCTGACAAGAGAAGAGAAGGATTTATTATGGAGATTCCGCTTCAGTCTTGTAGATAATAGTCAAGCATTGACAAAATTTCTATTAGCAGTAGAATGGACTGTCGAGAGTGAGGTGGTACAAGCGGTGGAGCTTTTGGAGCAGTGGCGCAAGAGAAGCCCGATCAATGTTTCTGATGCATTGAAACTTCTTGGAAAGAATGTCGCCTTTCAAACAGGCCTTGTGAGGGCATATGCCATTGATACACTGGCTGCTGCTCCTGACGCAGAGCTTGAACTTTATCTTCTTCAACTTGTCCAAGCTCTAAAATATGAACACGAACATGATGGAGGTAGCGGACGAAGGAAGAAAGAGGACAAAACGTCGTCGTTGGGCGATTTTCTAATTGAAAGAGCTGCTGGGAATATCGAATTGGCCAATTATCTCTATTGGTACTTGAAAGTAAATCTGGCTGATAGTACCTTCGGTCAACGTTACCGCGATGTATTTCTTTCAATGAAGGAGAAGTTGTCAAAAATACAGCACAAATCTCAAGCCACGGATAATAGATCTATGTGGGGTGTACTTGTTGCCCAAGATGGTTTTATTTCAACCATTATGGATTGCCAACGGGCAGCTTTTCATGTCAAAGGTAAAAAGGACGCGAAAGAAAAACATCTGAAAGATTCTCTCAACTCGCCTTCATGCAAGGCGCTGAAAAATGGATTCGGTGTGCCTCTTCCTTCTGCGCCACGAACATGGGTGGATGGTGTTCAAGCAAAGACCGCACGAATGTTCAAATCGGCTATGTATCCTGCCCTGCTTGAATTTGATGTAGCAAATGATGCTGATGCAACTTACAAGGTGATTGTCAAAACAGGTGATGACCTGAGGCAAGATCAGCTTGTGATTATGTTCATCAAACTTTTTGATAGGATTCTGAAAAGAGGTGCCCTGGATCTTTGTCTGAAACCATATCCAATTATGGCGATGTCTCAGGATACTGGTCTAGTTGAATTTGTTGAGGGGTCAATGCCGATTTCTCAGATTCTATCGAATCACAATAATTCAATCATGGCATTTTTCAGAAGTGTTGCACCACAAGAAGGCGCCAAGTATGGTATTGATCCAAACGTTCTGCAAACATATATTCGAAGTTGTGCTGGCTATTGCGTCATCACTTATTTGATAGGCGTTGGAGATAGACATTTGTAAGTTATCTGTTGAATCGTTTTTTTGATGCTAATGGTTGAATGAATGCTTTCCTCTCACTGATCTTATTGAATTTTGAATAGAGACAATTTAATGCTACAAAGAAGTGGACACTTTTTCCATATAGATTTTGGATTCATTTTTGGGCGTGACCCGAAACCCCTACCACCAGTATTCCGATTGACGAGAGAGGTATGTATCGATCACCTTTTTTGCCATATATCTTCTGATATATTTTGACACAATACTCCCCCCTTCCTCTTGAATAGATGGTAGATGGTATGGGTGGTGTTGATTCTCAGGAGTACAAACAATTTTGTTCTCTTGCATGTCAAACTTTCAATTTGATACGCAAGAGGGCAGGCCTGGTTCTGAACCTTTTGCATCTAATGAGTGATGCAGGTATCGAAGACTTATCCAACAATCCGTCCGCTAGTGCTGAGGGGGTTATAGAAAAAGTAGAAGAACGCTTTCGATTGGAACTCAATGATGAGCAAGCCGAAACATATTTCATCGGCCTCATCAATGAAGTTCTGGCCGCCATCGCGCCTAGAGTTACTGATTTCTTCCATCAGATTGCGGTATCCAGGCGATAAATTGAATTATTCGATAACAGAGGCAATAAATACTGAATACATTTTCGTTTCAACATCAATACTTACACGAGCATACTGTAGTTTTGTATACCCCGAGCGCTACACACCCAGAAAAGTGATTGTACGTGTACACGTACGTACTTTCTCAATAAACATGTATTTAAAACTTAAAACATAAATGCTATGACTCCATCCCTATAAGCTGGCAAACATTACATATCATCTGGCGCATGTGGATGGTGATGATGTTCATGGTACGGTGGCGGCGGATAATGTGGATGATGAGGAGGATAAGGGAAGGGTGGATGACGGCCTTGACCTTGCCCTGGAGGAGGTTGCATTGGTGGGTAGTACTCGTAGGGATATGGATAAGGAGGGTAGTGTCCTGGTGGCGGTGGTGGGGGATATTGGGCACGAGGATCATGGTTCGGTTGATGTACCACTGGAGCATGTGGCATTCGGGTTGGATCCATACCCATATGTCCAGGATTTGGATCGTATTCTTCTTGTCTCTTTTCAATCTCCTTCAACTCTTCGTCGTCCTCATTCTCAGATACGTTAGTGTCATTCATATTATCAGCTTGCTGCTCATAATACTGTTTATCTTCTGGGGTTAGCTCCTGGTGGCACGTTGAATATGAGGTGTCAGAAAAACAAAATCAAGCGATCTACATTTGTAAAAAGTCTTCGGTTGGGATTTGACCTACCTTCCATGCATTACCAACCAAACGAGCCACAGAACCACGTTCTGATGGAACACCACTATCAGTCTCCTTCAATCGTGTTACATGCGCAGAAAAGAACATGTTGTACCCAGTCTTATTTCTTTTCTTGTTGATATGTTTCTCAGGTGGTTGATACTTGGCCATTTGCTCGTTGTAACGTTTCTTGTCCGTTTTGGCCTTTTCTTTGTACTTCTTCTTATCCTCTTCAGGGAGCGCCCTCCATTCGTGCCCGGTCTTTGCAACGAGCGAGGAAGGCGGGACACGTTTCATGGGGGCATCTTGATCAGCATTCATGAGCGCCTGCTCATTTTGCTTAGCGAGCTGTTCAAATCTTTCTTGTACAAAAATGTTGTAGGCCGATAACGCCCTTGTGGGAGCACCGTCCTCTTTTCTTTTCCTTTTATAGGTTTGCTTCCGCTTGCTAATAAATTGCTTGAGCTTGATGACTTCACTTTTTAGCTTTTCAATTTGAGCATTTTTCCTGTCTAGTTCAGCAGCAAGGGCCACCTCCAGAGGAGTGGTTGGCTTGCCATCTTTGATGAAAGTCTGTTGGGCCTTGACGAGGGCATTGGTTGGCTCGACTTCCACCTTGGTGTCGAACCGTTTGATCGGCGATGTTTTCACATCTGCAACAGCACGCAAAGTGCCTGTTTTGGGAGTGTTGTCCACATTCATATTGTTTTCGATGCTGTTTTCTTTATCTTTGGGTACTTCAGCACTGACTTCCTGCTGTTTATCCAGAGAGCTTTCGTCTTTGACACCAGCATCGACTTCCGCTTCTTGCGCCTCAGCACGGTCTTGGGGTTCATCAACTTCCGGCACTTTATCGTTTAGCTCGTGCTCTTGCATTTGTTGCTGATCCAGAGGATGGTGATGGTGATGATGGTGCTGTTGCTGCATTTCACTGTGTGGGGGCATGTGTTGCTGCAGAGAATGGTCGATCATTGCAGGATGAATCGGTAAGTGGCCGTTATGGATGTGGTGCTCATGATGATGGTAGGGCGACGGCATTAAGCCCTGAACATCCATTGGGTCAAACTGGAGGTCAAGCCGATCATGTTCATCTTCGCTATTCATCTTTCAACGGAAAACCGGAGGATCTGCATGGATATGAAAATCATAGTGTTAGTGCATCGTTATCCTGTTTGTTTGAACCGTAGTGCGGTACGATTATTTTCACATGTTCAATGTGTGTTTAATAAATGGCAACGCGCACATTAAATTAACAACAATGCATAAGATCGCAAAGCAAAATGTGAAATGGATTGGGGCAAGACAGAGAAGACCACACGCACCTTGACACTTGTTGACACCGTATACTCGTTATGATATGTTAAGAGCTGGTTAAAAATATTCAATGTTATAATGGTACAGCAGGTATGCTCCCAAGATACCTTTTTCCTCAGTTCTGAATACATGAAAACGCATTGCTGCGAAAATTTTAGTAGAAAGGCCATTTGTCAAAATTTACAGTAGTGTCTTCTTTTTTGAATGCTTTCTTTTTTTCAACGCTAACGCGCGCGGTGAGCGGTGAAGAAGCTACTGTATGTACAAGTTTGAAAGTACTGGTAGTACACTGACTCGAATAAACTAGATTGTATGCCATCTTGATTGCTTTTATACGCACTGTACTATACTTGATCATTGTATAGCTCCTGTTATCGATTGATACCGTTTCAATTTTTAAAATACTCCACTTTATTTTCGCCGACACAGTAGTACTGAAACAAGGAGTACCACCAGCTATCGCATTAATGTACTCCTACTAGTTCCGTACTACTAGGAGTATGATACTACAACACGATGGTCACAATACTAAGAGAGATGCACTGCATGATAATTTTATCTAGTGTTTTTAATCTTTGTGTTGTTGAAAGTTGAAACAGACAACCATCAAAACGCATTGCTGCGAAACATTTAGTAGAAAGGCCATTTTCGAATTTCACAACATTGGAGTGAAGAAAAATTCAGCCACAATTTTTGAATACTGTATACTCGATGATGGACATAATTTATTGCTCGCAGATACTGTAGATGCATTATACATCGCTGCATGGCAGGGATCACCTATCTATTTTTTTAGAATCTTCCATTATATATGCCAAGTTTCTTACCTTCTTTCACAACGTCACGAAGCGTAGTAACTGCTTCGAATATATCAGCTCTCTTGTCTGGATCGTATGCCCAGCAGCGGTACATCAAATCTATCAATTTGTCTTGAATATAGTTCTTTCCAATGTATCTTGGATCCAGATATGCAAGCTCTCCATCTACCATCATTTTCATCTTGGCCTTGGTGTCATCCTCAGTGTGGTAGAATACCCAGAGACCCGTAATAAGTCCGTAAATATTATTCCCATAGCTCCAGACATCAATCTTTTCATTTAGCAACACATCTTTATACTCTTCAGGAGATCGATACTCTCCGCCACCCTTTCCATTTGTGTACCTACAATATCCTCCCTTTTTCTCATCAAACAGCATGGTTTCCCCCCTATTAAAATCATTTAAGACGAGGCTCCCATCCTTCTTAAATAAAAACTGCGCCAATTGAATATCATCGTGCACAATAACCCCACCTTGGTAACCATGTAAATCCGCAATTGACTCAGCCATTTGTAATGCTAAATCAAGCTTTTCCGAGATATCATACTTGTTCTTCGGATCAACATCCCGTGTATCATTAAGAGGTGGGTCGATCCCGTCTCCTTCGCCCGGTATGATTTGTTCCTCGGCTTCGTTGGGAAGGAATTCAGAATATATGGAACTAGCGCAGTGCCCATATATGTCCGCAATACGTGGTGAGGCAGTGAGACGTTCCATGATAAGAGCATCATTTCTCACAAATTCGAATCGTTCAATATCAAAAGGATTACTATCATCGTAAAGCTGAACCTTGACGACTAGAGTGGGATCGAAAGGTTCGTGTTGAAGAAAGGCAGCTCGAAATGCCCCACCTCCAAGAAATTTGTTCTTCCCCTTGATGATTTCAATTTCATGAAAGGTGTTGCAGGTTGGGTAGATGTTCCGATGCCATGCATTGTATCGACATTGAAGATTTTGTTCTCTGAATTGTTCGTTTCGTTGATATTCATCGTCAAATGAATGGTAGTTATCCCATCGCAAAGAATTCTCTTCGAACTCCTCTGATTCCCAGACATGCCCTCGAAAGGCTTCAGGATCTGGTTGGATATTTCTTTCGTGCTCGTGTTCGCCGAGAAAAGCAATGTTGAGACCTCCATAGTGTGGATTGTATGAATTAATATCAGATATTGGTGCCTGATAAAAGGCATCTTTATCTTGGAAACGGTTGAGTAGAATGGGCGGGTCTGCAGAATTTGGGCGTTCGGTGTTGAGGGTTCTCTTGGGTACATTCATATTCATAAACGTATGTGGTTTTTGCCTGAATTTATCAAGGGAGGCAGAATATCGGGGGACGAATTCTCTGGACTGATAGATTGATGACCTATTAGTATACCATATCAATTTAAGTAACCCTAGCAGTGTTGCTATAGCACCAAAGCAAATTATGAACATTAGCCCTGGTAGCATTCCCGTTTTGCCTTTTCTTGTATCATTGAATTTTCCATTACAATCGCGTACTTTCCTCTGGAATCTCCATAAAGCATACCTCAAGGCAGGTTTGACGTTTCGAAATGTAACACGTCTCTTTCTTGGTCCCTTGGCATTGGAATCTGCGGAGATTACTTTCTCCCCGGCTCCTCCAACGTCAACTTCGAGTCGCAGGTTGCTGGTGTGAGACGGTGACATTCTTTTCTTAGGCGGCATTGTACTTGGCTCTCTCCTTGGTTAGTTGATACCAAACTTATCTCTGGTGTGGTTCGAAATTGACTATGCTAATCGCTTGTCGCTTGCGCTCATCAACGGTCGTTGGTTCTCATCCCAATCAAAAGTCAGGTTTGTATTTGTCCCCCAGTTTTCAAAAATGTCGAAATAGTCCGAAGATGACATCATCAGAAATCCAATCAACACAAGACAGTCAACTACAAGTTGTTGTTGACATATAAATATGTTTTTTGTATGTAAAGGGTACAAGACCCCAAGTAGTATAAGGTATAAGTAGTCAGACTGTACGGTAACCGGTAACATCAAACATCAATCAAACCAAAAAATCCACACTTTTCCGCCTGCTCTTCTTTCAAACAATCTGAAATCTGAATTTAAGAAGTATCCTTATTTGTTAGACCGGCTTGATTTTCAATGAGAATCAGCATCTACCCAGCAACATGAGCCCCCCCGAGGAAATGGTAGACTTGCTCATTCAGAAAATGCAAACATCCCATCTGGATGAATCCCGAATAATGTTCGTTGGCGACCTCTACGAATCCGAAACAAATGTTCAAAGCCTTGAAAATCTCTGCATCACGGTTAAAACTGGGAATGAACCCAGTATGCTTGCATCCCTGATGGGTGTATTTTGTCGTCGTGTTTCGCAATTAGAGGAGCAGCACCCAGTTCGGGTCAGGGCGGGGCGTATATCCGAAATTTGTTTCAGCCATTATTCCTTCTACGAATTCCCTCCAGACATGATGGATCGTCGTGGTGACATTGGCAACGGCGGTGACATATTTCCTAATGTTCGCTTCTGTTGTGAAATTGACCAATGCACCAATTTGACATCCCTACGGACCATCATTGCGCAGTTTCCAAACATTGTATTACTCAAGGTACAAAGATGCCCGATGCTCAAATCAATAGAATCTCTTTCAGGAGGCTGTCCAAACTTGGAATTATTGTCAATGCAAGACTGTGGTCTCGTATGTAAACCAGAGGAATTGGAAAATAATAACTCGAAATGTAGCTGGGATTCTGCTTTCGAAGCTTTGTCGAGGAATCGTGGCCAATTCGAACTCATTCTTCGTGATTGTAAGGCATTAAATACAATACCACCATCTATACAATTGCTTCGGAACAAGCTCATGGTTTTGAGCCTGGATGATTTACCGAACTTGAAATATCTCCCATCCGAAATTGGTGCTCTGGCATCCTTGTCGCTTCTCCGCGTGACTAACACTGGCATAACAAGTTTGCCGCCCGAAATTGGACGGTTGGATCCCAGCTGCGCTGTATTTATCCAGGGTGAGATCGTATGTCCTCCAAAATGCTATAGAGGGAGTATTGCTGCTATGAAAAAGTATTTTACCCGAAGGCGTATGAAAGTTTTCAAAGGTTTTGTGCTGTTGAGTATATTGTTTCATCGGGCAAGGTCGAGGGCGATTGAGAGATTGTTTCGTCCTGGTGGAGGTGGATACAAACGATGCCAAGATCGCTTCATTTTGATGAGCAGGAAAAGATCTAAATAGATGTGAATAATGCAGGTCCGGATGTAAGTATATCCACAGGCATACACGCGACAGATTCATTCTCCCAGATCTTCTCGGCCGTTGAACTTGCGACTACGTGTACGAGTCAGTCCGATGATAGATGTCTAAATCTAATTGAATAAGATTTTATATATGGCAGCTTATAATGATTACTAGAAAGAGAATCGTTCGAGGTTTAGATGCGGCTGGACAAAGTGCACACACACACGAGGTAGTGCAAACTAAACAGACGAAAATACTAGCGGGCAGGACTTAGAAAGGATCTACAGGAGACAATTTCTCATTCAAGCTTGTCTTTATATTTCAGTTTTCTTAGTGACATATACTTTGCCCATCTTGGTGGGAATTGGCTTGGTGATTGTTGAAGAATTGCCTCCGTTATGGATGTACACTACGACTTCGATCATCTATCCTATTGGTGGTATGTTTTAATATTTTGGTATATACGCGGCCAAAAGTTTTAAGTCTTAGAAGAAGAAGACATGCAGGGTACTCGTGGTTTAAGGCTTTTGTAATGGTCGTGAGGGCTGGTGGTGTGGTCCCTATGGTTGTTGTTGAGGATGATCAACAACCTGATGAAGTGTATCCAAGGTCAATTCCAGGACCATCCTCCATGATTCTTACGTCTGGTATGATCTTGAATAATCGTTCCGAGGCGGAAGTTGACCGCATTTACTACAAGGACTGCCAGTTTCCAATACCCCCTCCCCCATCCACCGAAGAACAAGAAGCACAGATAGGGCAGGTGTCACTATCTACAAGTTTGAAAATTATTAGGGAAGGAGATGACATGGATAGAGAACTAGGCTTTAGATGATAAGATATCTTTTATGGCTTTCTTGGATTTGGATAGGTAAAAAGACTACACGTAGTCCCCTGTTTTTATGTTAAAAGCCTCGAAACATGCGTGCAGTGTAGAATTCCCTGATTGTAGCAAATTTGCTCACCACGTCGAGAAAATTTGCGGTTTTAATTGTATTCATTGGGCCACAGGTGGATACAAACAATGTCGGGATGTAGTAACTTCATGTTGATGAGCAGGAAAAAGTCTAGACAAAAATCATGAGGACTATTCAATGTAACTAGTATCAAAACATAGGATGAAACAGGCAAGACATTCCCACATATTTATGGCTTCTTTCTCTCACTCCTTGCATTCGCCTCAGCTTTGTCCATTTTGGCTTGGATCTCCTGATCCTGCTCCATTACAACCCTATCATACTGGTCATGTATCAAGTTTTGCTGTATCAAGTCTGCCAATAACAAACTACCACCCCCAATCACTTGTCCCGATGCCCCACTGGATGACACACCGGCGACAGAAGAATCCCAAAATCCTGTCCCTCTTTCTGCTTGGGTCTTGAAACCTATCCCCCTCTTTTCCCACTCTTCTTCAGCCACAGCTGCCACTGTTTGTGATCTGGGTGCAAGATCAAGTGAAGATGGTTGGATTTGTGGTGTTGTTTCGCTCATCATTCTCGCTGCTTCCAGATAGTCTCCACCTAATACTGTTCCTCCGTCTATTTTATTTATATTTAAATTTGTTGAATTGGAATTCATTCCAATGGGCTGCGTAGGTGAATTGGGAATGTTTGTCAATTTTTGGGATGCTATAGTAGAAGGCATGCTTTGTTGATTGAATGCATTCCTACTGGACGGTATTGTGCTCCCTAATCCTCTTCCTATAAGACCTTGGCTGCTAGCAGCCACTGCCAATTCTCCTTTTACAGAATCCTAACCAAGTTACGTAATTATTGTGAGGGAACAAGAAGGTCCAATGAATACAGAATAATCACCAAAAACATGCACGATCCAAAACCGTGAGAGAAATCCCACAACTCACCAACTCTCTCAACCCACTTCTCAACTCGTTCTGAAGTGCATGTAACTCATTCGTCTGTGCAAAGCGATCAGCCCTTGCCCTCGCCCCTTGCAGGATTCCAACAAGCCGACCCACTTTGTTTCCAAAGAATCTGGATGCTTTGGGTAGATCTTTTCGGCCGATGGCCACGACTGAGATTCCAATTATTACGAATGTCTCCCCCCATGATACGTCAATCATTTTATTGAGTGAATTTCACGTATCTGCAAAGGTAGGATGAGCTATTACCGGTACCGGTACGAGTACATTTTTATAAGTTTGATACCCGTGCATTTGTTGTGGTCGAAATAGTGGTGTTTGGAAAGAATGTGTTGTCGGATGGGGACTTTCTAGTAGAGTAGAAAATCGGCATGCGCCATCATTTGGGACTGGAAGAACGAAGCGCGGTGGTCGGCAGTCGCAAAACAACAATCATTTCTCGAAAACTCATTTTTGTATTATAATTTTGTACAACAAAAGTACCCACGTAACAGTGCACGTACGTGTAGTTGTATTGATAGAATAATCATACAAGAAACAGGTAGCTATGAGAAGAAAGAAAAGATTATTTGAAACAAGTAAGTTGCGTCGTGTCACATTGCGCCCAACAGCTCGCCCAACCAGTCTTTCTCAAACATCAGGATGGACATATGATTGTAGTCGACATGGTGAACCCGTCGTTTCTAAATCGTTGATATCAGATGTTTGATCATTTCATTTATGATTCAGAGATTAAAATTTTAATTTTTAAATAAAGCACAACATTTTTCTTGAATTTCTTCGAACCCATATTCAAATGTGGTGATGAGAACGATGGTGAACTAAACGTACACATAGTGTACAGTGAATGATTGCAAAATCGCGGCGACTAAAAAAGGAGGCAGGAATTCCGTCCTTGCCTACCTTCTTCGGTGATCATTTTGCCGTTCCTCTTTAAAATGATTCTGAGTCGCCAAGCTTGCTCCAGCGACCGACAGGGCAACTGCGCCACTCTTAGCTCTACCGTTTAAAAAATCACAGGCAGCCTTGGCAGTCGCCATGCCAGTCAAAGCTCCTGTGAAATCAATTTGGTCATCGAACTTGCGAAATTTGTCCTTGGCTGTTATAGCAGATTGTTTTGTTCTTTCAGCAGCGCGTTGTGATGCTTCTTTCCTCCGTTCTGATGCAACATGCGCAGTTTTTTGGCTTTACCAATCGCCACTTTGACGCATCTGGAGAGGGATTTTCCTTTCTCAGATAACAAGGTCAAGCCTCGTGGTCTGGGTCCTACTTGACGAGATTCCTGATGGCTGTTTGAAGTTGATTCAGTAGCAGTTGCCGAAAACGAACCATCGTCGTCCATTACTAAATCCGAACATTGCCAGGATGGTGTTGCCGAAAACGAACCATCGTCGTCCAATACTAAATTGCCGTCATTTACAGTCATGATATTTTTGATAATAGAGTTATAATAGATATATCGCAGCATATGAGCTCGCTAGGTACTATGACCTACGATATCATACCGGAGAATAGGGGATTCTGCACTCTAGTGAGTGAACCACGCTCGCACGCAGCATAGCAGACATTCTATTTAACTATTTTAAATTTTAATCTTTCCACGCCACAACGACATGACACACGCGACACGACACGGTACAAGAAGCGAAAGTAAAGGCGCTTTGTTGTTCAGAATTCAAGTGACTGGTCTGTCGGTTTGGGAATCCGATCCGAGCCGAAATCTGCCGAAATGCACAAGATAAAACAAAATACAAATAACAACGACGCCCTCCCTCCTCACTCCTCACTCACTCACTCACTCACTCACTCACTCACTAATAAACGAAACACGACATGACAAGCAATCGAAACAACACAACTTATAACTTAACTTCAAAAGTGACTAACCATTCACATCCTCGAAAGATGTCTTTATCTAATTCTAAAGACGATACAATGAACCCTGCAGAGATCCTTGGATCAATGAAGAGAACATTGCAACCTTACAGCGCAATCACAGCCTTTGACAAAAACAAAAAGAAGCGCAAGACTACACCTCCACCTAGACCTCCGCCTCCCGCCTCCAGCGTCTCCGACAAAACCCCCAAAGACAAAAACTCCAAAGATAAAAGTCCCAAAACAGAAGATACCGCCACCCTCCAATCCCGCGCAGCTTCTAACCCCACAACTTCCACGGATATTTACGATGCGATGCTTGGTGAAATATCCGATCTGCTCATGGCGGCCCAGCAGGCACAGTCGCTGGGAAGGCTCAAGATGGCATCTACATACCAGCTCCTTGTGCACGCCCGTCTCGTTGGGCTTGGAAAGCGGTTCGATCGGTTCTTGGCGCATGGTAATGGGAATTCGCAAAAGACTTCAGCAGAGCGATCGCTCACTTTTCCGCCCGTGTCCAATAACGATCAAGCTGCTGCGAATAAGCCTGCAACTGGTGGTGGTGGTGGTGGTGAATCCGATGAGGCAAATGACATGAAGATTGCCCAGGAAACCCTTGCCAAAATTTTACCAAATGAAGTTGACTTGGACAATACCATGATGGAACATTTAGCTCGGGCCGCAATGGAACTACACAATAAGCGAACTGGCAGAGGAATGCTCCATGAAAGAACAGAGGCTAAAAAGACAATTGCCGAAACATCTGCTGCCACAGCCCCGGGGGGAGGGGTGGCATGGACCGACGAGGAGAAAGCAAGATGCCTCCGCGCAGCAGAAAACTTTGGAAGGGATAAATACGACGCGATTGCGTTTGCAGTTGGGACTCGATCGCCGGCAGAGGTTAAGGCTCATTTGAAGAATGTGAGTGGGAGAGAGAAGGTGCAGCGTAATCTAGCGAGTGAGGGTGTGAAGAAGGAGGGGGGTGTGGGTGCCGGTGTCGCTGGTGATGGAAAGGCTGGGGGTGATGCATTGGTGACACCGGAGAAGCAGAGGAGAGGTAGAGGGAAGAAGCCGCCGTCGAAAGCAATGTTGACAGTGTCCAGTGCTATATTTGATGCGAAGAAGATGGTTTCCGGTGGGCTGTAAGTTGTGGTTTTATTAGCAGTGGCGTTATGTGTAGCAGTTGAATAAAGCTATTGTGTACATTATTTTACTCGATTTGCATCATTCGTACACCTTTCTTTATTCGTTATTATCGCCAATGAACAAGAGCGAGACGGGCCAAGAACAAGCAAATTTTCTATGATGCGAAACAAAGTTTGATCAGATTTTATTGTAACAGCATGTTCAACGTTCCCTTGCGGACAAACGTTGAAGCGAGAAGCAAAAGAAGTTGAAGAAATAAAATTCAAGTCTTTCTTTTGAGTCAAAAAAATGAGGAACTTTGGGGGGGGGGGGGGGGGGAATACAAAAAAATTCGCCCGTACTTTTTTTTCAACAAAATCACCGGATCTGGGAATGTCAACTGACCGACAAACAAAAAGAGGCAAACAAAAAAAACAACAAAAAAAAAACTCCAAAAAAAA